>OKRS01000141.1_pt1 | contig 53276 bp, 33 predicted proteins | sample 1601191 | NCBI WGS metagenome assembly OKRS01 (sample SAMEA3541509, study PRJEB24748) | human gut metagenome | biome: human gut; feature: human-associated habitat; material: faeces | place: China | collected 2012
TGTTGAGGAAGTCGAGCAACAGAGGTTTTGATATCTCCTGACCGAAGATTCGCTTAAAGCCTATGTCGGTAAAGGGGTTTATGAATTGTGCCATAGCTATGTGGATAAGTTATTCTTTTTGCAAAAATAAGCAATTCACTCAACACATCCAAATTCTTTAGATTATTTTTACTAAGCATAATCATAAACTAATTAAATTGATATTATATCGTTGCTCTAAATGTAATTATTTTATCTTTTATCTATATTTACCCCATTGTGTGTGGCAATAGATAGGCAGTATTGCTTTGTTTTATATAGTAGTCGTCGTAAGCATTTTCTATTGCAGCCATAATACGAGTTTCGGCATTGTTCTCCCACATTCTGAATTCCACATCCTCCTCATATCCATGAGCAAAAGCTTTTAGCTTATCGATGTTGAAATCAGAGCTCATCACTCCCACCATCTCTCTTTCTGCATCCACAGCATTACATACTTGTTCTACATGGGCAGGGATCATCATGCAAGGTTTGCCCATGTACAGAGCTTCGCATACACTCTCAAAGCCGGCAGTAGTAGCATAAGCCTTGCAGCCAGCCATATATTTAAGGAATTTCACATCGTTGATACGATGAAAAGTCAGAGTGTTGTCAATCTTTAGTTCTTCTGGCGCATCTTTCTTATCCCAAAAGAAATGAAGACGAGTGTGTGGATTCTTATAGTGCCAAGCTTTCACATCCTCTGCAAATCCCGCATTTAGAATGTAGCCCATGATATAGTCGCCATGATGGCGAACTACAGTCTTTGCCTCTTCGCGAAGCAATGGTGGCACAACCTTTATGCCATGCACAGGTGTGTCACTATTGTCGCGGATAGAGAGAGCCAACTTCGAAGAGGCTCCAATGCAAGTGATTTGAGTAAATAGTTTCAATAGATATTCAGGTAAAGGATATTTCTTCGGCATCTGGAACGATGGGTGAAGAAAAAGGTATTGATGAGCTATGCAAACCTCAGGAATACCAAAATGGAAGAGGGAATAAGTGATTCCACACAACACCTCGTAGAAGTTGATAATGATATCAGCCCCACTTTTCTCGATTTGTTTTCTTATAAAATTGATGCTTGATAGATATGAAGGTATCAACAATGAGTTGTAACCAATAGAACGCAACAGGTTAAACCTGCGATTATCCTTTGATGGTAAGAAGTTTGGACTCAAAAACATCTCTACCGGACTTTCTATCTGAGTCTTGAAAAACTCAGGAATTTCTCTGTTCTTACTCTTTCCTACCAACACCTTTACAACTTCATGCCCTTCGTGCAGCAGCTGCTGCTTCAGAGCCAATGCTTGGGTCAAGTGTCCTCTACCTTCCCCTTGAATTACAAAAATTACCTTCATCTTTTCTACATCTTATATATTGTTATCATTATGTCCTCCTTCATTTCGTTGCAAAGTTATCCTGTCTATGTTGCAAAGAGATGATGAAGAGTTTAAGAAAAGATGAAGATAATGAAGAATGAAGAGTTAGAATCATTTATTGCATACAGCTCTTATGCAGAAGCCGTAGGCGCGGTTGGCACTCCATCTGCCGCTAAAGCCTGTGAAGTTGAGGTTGTAGGCTGCAGAGGAATATTCGTCAGACAAAGAGCTTGTCCAATAATAGCCTGTGGAGCCAACGTTGATAGGAGCGTTGCGCCATTGACCAGCAGCAGGAAGGAATATCTCTTTGCCCGAAGGACCAACTATGCGATATCCGTTCACCTCCTTTTGTGCAGTCCATGTCCATGTGCAGTTTTTTGCCAATTCCTCCACCTCGTTGATATTAGGCATGCGCCATTCTCCTTTCCATATAGCTGTGGCAGCATCATATTCTGTGCCAGCTATATCCTTAGGTAAATCTTTGTATGCACCATTCTCTGCATACACGTAGTTTTCTTCCGTATAGCTATCCTTTGTTACTGTCTCTCCCCATGCAAAATAGTTGCCATATTCCTCAGGAGTAGCAGCTCCGATGTTGCATGTAGCCCAAAGCACACTTAGCCCCAAGTCTACATATTCGTGTTCCTCCACAGCATCCTCAAACTTTATGCTGTCGATCGAAGCCACGTCTATGCGCAGAGGAGTTCGTCCGTCGCGGTAAACCACCATCTGCTTTTCCTGTGCCATAGTTACCAAAGGCAGACACATCAATATAGCTAATAATAATTTTCTCATATAAAAGATAGAAAACATAGGCTAATCAAGGGTAGGAGAGAAAGCCTACCACTTGACTATGCCTATGTTGAAGTTAGGAATTAGAAATTTTTGTGTGGTTTAGCAAATACGTTAGAGCCATCTGCATATTCGTCGCCTGCTATGCCAACGCCAGTACCATTACCTTTAGATGCAGAAACACGTGTGCGTTTTCCAAACACATACTTGTAGTTCTGGTTAAGGATAGCCTTTTGTAGATCTTTACCTCCATAGGTGTTATCTGCACAGAAGTCATAGAACATGAGACCTGTCTTGCCAGAAGTGTTAGCCAACAAGTTTACAGTTGCAGGATTCATTTTCTTTGCCGCATCCTTTGGATTAGCGAGAGGACCTGTAATCATACTAACGTAGTTGATGTAGAATTTGTTAGTCAAATCAGCTGCCGACTTATCCAAACAATCTTTTACATTATTTTGTTTTATTGACACGTCACTTTGTGTATAGTTGTCTTGGATGTGTATGCCGCAAACTTGAGCTGCGTTATTCTTATAAATTGTGGCATCAAAAATAGTATCATCTTCCCAATCGCGAATAACTCCTCCATATACTGGCGTTGTAGCACTTTGAGTCTCGCCATAATAGTTGCGAGTAAGGAAAAGTATCTTTCCTCGGCAGTTATTAAGTCGCAAAGGCTGATCTACATTTGTGATGAAATAGTCTTTGCGGCTTCCTGTTATACTTGCGTCAACAGTAGATTGTGCAGTATATGTTCCATCTACGTAATCACGAATAGACTTCTGCCAAGCGCAGCCGTTAGCGTCTTCTGAGTAGTCTGTTGAATATAAACCTTGTGACTTCTCTTTGTTTACTATTACGATGATAGTCTCTGTAGGATTGTTCTTTACATAGCTAACAAGATAATCCATTGCATCTTTGAAGAGTACTTTTGTATCAACCATGCCGTGATAAATAGTAACAGTTTCTGTGGTTGGGGCCTTAGAAAGACCGATGTAAGGTACTCGGATATCGAAAGCGCGAACACCTGCTTCCAACTGCTCATTGATGTTTTTCGACTGGCAGCGAGCTGATGATGAATTTGAAACCGATGATGTTGCAGCATCATGTGCACCAGGAATACTCAAACCATGAAGCCATGTGTTGCCAGGGATGGTTGACATCCAATTGCCCTTATGTGCTGTAGAAGCAGCACCGAAATTCACCTTCTTATAATAAGGTTTGGCAGCAGCACCTGCGAGGTTTTTGCCATTAGAGTCTTTCGCAGTACCTGTTGTAGAAGCGTTACCAATATCTGTAGAAGTACTCTTGGTATAGAAATTACCATCAGTATCTTCAACAGTAACGGTTACACCACCCTTCAAAACTACAGGTAGTACATAGAAACGAGCTATCTTTGCGTTGGCAGCAATATTCTGCATGTTTATAACTTCGCTTCTTGTTGAATAGCTGTAGTCTGTTGCATCGTTAGCAGAAACTGTTATTGTATTATTGTCGATGCCGTAGACAATTTTGCCAGCCAAATCCACACCGCTGTTACTTCTCAAAGATACGCTCTTTGGAGTAACTCCAAGGGTGCTCAAGTTTACCTCAACAACAGAACAACAATGGTTAAAGTCGAAACTAACGTGCTTATCTTCGTTTACCTTTGCTTTGGTTGCCATATATGCACCCATAGCTCCATTGTCTACATTCTCTGTGTAGTCTTGTTGAGCATATACCATAGATGTAACCTTGGCTCCATTCCATCCGCTAACAGCAGCTGCAGGATAGAATACATAAAAGTTCTCGTTGCCTGTAAGGTCTTTATCAAATTGGTTCTTTCCGTCAACAACACCAAACTCACATCTTGTGCCATTGATAGTTGTTGGCTTGTACTTATAAGACAAAGTTCCATCGCTGATACTAACTATATCTGTTGTGCTCCAGCTACTGAACTCACCATTGGTGATGGTGCTTCGTGTGTTGTTAGCCATATCGCCGTCAAATCCTTCTGTATCGAGAACATCAAGTTCGTTGCCGATATTTCCGCTAAAGTCCGATACCTCAGTGGCGTCATTTCTTCCACCTTCGTTGCTTGGTGTGAAGTCCTCATTGCTACAAGCAGTTGTCATAATGCCTGCTGCCATGAGATACATATATTTCTTTAAGTTCATATTATTCTAACTCTTTAATAGTTGTAATGCTTATATATATAAAAAATATGTGTACTCAAGATTTCTATTTTTTTATTCCCACATATCGAAAGCCTTGGCAGTCATCTCCTCGCCACCCTCAGGATCTTTTGTAGAAGGTTTGTCAAGTTTGCTTTGTGTTTCTCCACTTACATACAATAAGCTGTTTTCTAACTCTGTTGCCAAAACACTAATGTTTGGAGTTATATATGTCTTCTTCATGTTATTCATTATTTCTTTATTTTATTTCTTTATTACTTTCTTACCGTTTACGATATAAACACCCTTCTGAGCCTTTGCCACTCTGCGTCCGCTAAGGTCGAAGATTTCAGCCTTAGTGTTGTCAGAAGTGATTTCCTTAATGCCTGTAGCTTCGCCATCGAATACCACCTTGATAGCCTTAACCTTTGCATCTTGAGTAGGGATGAAAGCACGGAATGGTTTAACGGTTGGCTTCACTTCGCCTACAAGATAGAAAGCTACACCCTGAGTAGCAGGATGGTTCTGCAATACGTATGAACCAACAGGAGCCTCTGTGTTTTGGTAAATACCTGTGAGGTTGCCGTTTGTGTTAATCTGTGATGCTGATGTTTCAGCCACACTAACAGCAGACGCAGTATATTTACCAGCCTTTGTTACCAATACAGGCTTGTTGGCAGCAAGCGATGTTACAGCTGAACCTACAAGTTCGCCATCAATCACATTAAGTTCGCCATCCAAAGCGTATGCCTTGCCATCTGCAGGCAACTGGGCAGCGAATGGAAGAACCAATGTACCAAACTTGCCATCGGCAATAGATGTCATAGTGTATGTAGCCTTTGTTGCCTCAAAGTTCTTTGTAGTAGTAAATGGATAACCATCTGTGAGCACGAGGTTAGCACAAATGCCATCCTTAACAATATTGTTGTCAATACCACTCAAAGAGTTTACGCTATTTGTATATACAAGACCATTCTTGTTGGTAGCCTTTATTGCTACAGTACCATTAATAGTAGCTTTAGTAAGATCCAAAATAGGAGTTTCGTTTGTTAGCTCGCTTGCTACATCGTTAGCTTCCCATTTTCCATAGTAATAATGTACGCCATTCTCTACTTGCTCATAAGTCTGACCAATATAGTACAAGAACATACCACTTGCCTGAGCCTCGTTTCCTTTGTAGTTATTATCTACTACAGACAATTGAATAGCAATTTCGGTATTGGTATTATCAGCATCGCACCAGTAGTTCAAATTGTTGAAAGTCCATCCATAGCCAGCATTGCCGTTTGCGCGGTTGTTGGTTCCTTCTGTACCATCAATATTTACATTACCACCTGTATTGCCAGTCTTGGTGTTGGTTGAAGATACCACGTCGCCCATCTTGATATTTGCAAAAGCCTTATCTGTGAAGGTACGTACGGCAGTCTTCAGCAGATATTTTCCTGAATAAGGAACTGTAATCGCTTGCTTACGCGCATATTCTCCAGAGTTCTGTACGAATACTGTCTTTTTACCGCCTGACCAATGGTCTGTGATATTTTTGGTCAAACGACCTGAGCCAAGCCATGGGGTATTGTCATCAAGTTCTGCTTTAGCAATCACGTTGCTCATCAAATATGGATGCTCAACACTTGCATTCTCCCAAGCATAGTTGTCGTAGTTGGTCTTTAGATAGTTAATAGCCGACAAAATATCTGCCTGTGCAGAAGTTTCTGTCAGACCCTTATATTCATTATACTTGTTTACATATTCGCCACTTGTTGTCCAAGGCGCTGTGTTAGCAATAACATCTGTCAATACTTTGAAGAGATTGTTGGTATTATCTACGAAGGTCAACTTGAAGTCGTCAGCCTTATACCACCAATGTCCATTTGGTATTTCCATACCAACAGCTCCAATAGTAGTTTCTGTTTTACCATCGCTTACAAAAGTGAGAGTTTCTTTGTGCATAACTTGTTTGTTGCCATTGCGTGAAACCATACCTGCACTCTTTGCGTCATTAACTGTAAGATAAACAGTGCCCTTGCTGTCAGGGTTATCTCCTGTAGCCAACATTGCGCTCAACTCATATACACCAGCATTTAACTTTCCAATGTTCTGAGTTAAAGCTTTACCATCAGACCATGTGTTAAACAGTTTGTTGCCCTCAGAGCCCTGTGTCTTGTATGTGACATCTTTAGCATCTTTTACTCCGGTATCGTTGCTTTGCTCGGTTGTCCAATCTGTTAAGTCGCCAGACTCGAAACCTGGGTTCTTAATATAATTGTTAGTTATGTCTGTTCCTGGTAAGTTTGTCTTTTCTTGATAATATGTTAGTTTTGGAGTGCCATACCATATCCAATCTCCACAAACACCTTTTGATGTGTTGACAATACCATATTTGTAGTTGCCAGGTTCTGAAATGTAAACCCACACATCGTTGTTATATTTGCCTTCGTTGAAATCTGCGGTTCCTGCAATTGTTTGGTCTGCATACCATAGAGTGGCATTAGCGGGTTTTTTGTAGTTAGCAGTTTCAACGCTCTTTCCCTCTTCGCTATAGAGTGAGCGAACTTGTGTTTTTTCATTACCGAAATAAATGTATGCTACGATGTTTTCTGTTTTATTTTGGTGCATATCGTAAGCATGATCAGGCCATGAAACACGTGAGTAAGCTGGAATGGAAAATTTGTAAAGTCCTACTTTAGTTATATTTATATTCCCATCACGGGTTCCGCCATTTTGGAAGAACTCCTTTGTTTCGATAGAAGGAATTGTAACATTAGTTTTAATACTCCATGTACTAACCGCGGTTTCAATCTCTTCAGGTGTTGACGCTTTGATGCCTGCAGCAGTTGCTACTTGAGCCGCTTTGGTGTTTTTTAATGTTGTCATGGCAGCAGCATGTTGCTCTGCAGTTTCTATTGTCCACACCGAAGGGCTTGTCCCCTGTTTCGCCACAATATAATTACCATCATTGCCTGGAACCAAATATTTTGAGGTTGCTATATTATATAATGTGTAACCTCCATCTACTGCAGTAACTGTCCATTTACTATTTTCATTATTTGTATCTCCGTCAGTAAAAACAGTACCTTGATCTGTTGAAAATAGTGGCTTGTTAGCATCGACAAATAATAATTTGCTAACGTTGTTATCTGTTGTGATATTTACAGCTAAGCCAAATTCGTCAAGAGTGGCTTCCGTATTATAATTTCCACCACGAGAAATGTACGTGTTGTCTACAGATTTAAAAAAAATACACTCCGTTGGGTAGGCTCGTTGCTTTACCAGCACTATTATCTGTCCATGAACTTCCTACACCTGCGACGCACAGCACAGCCAGGGATAATAATCTTTTTAGTTTCATAGAATAATTATATATATATGTGTTAAGTTAGATAACTCTTAGGAGTTAATATCCTCTACAAATAAACTCTTATTTAGGTTTGATAATATAGGTGGTAGAAAACTTGGTGGCAAAGTTAATAAAAAAATAAAACTATCCAGCTTTTTTGGCAAATAATTAGTGTGATATATACTACAAATCGTCTTTTTTTAAGGTCGGGGCGGGGTAAAAAGCATATTTTACTCCTTTTTTCTCTATTTTTCTCCCTTTGTTATACTAAATAAATAGTAAATTTGCACCGAATATCTACGTTCTTGTCGTGATAAAACTTAAATAAAATAATTATATTACTAATTAACTTATACCTGAAATGAAGAAAGTATTACTTATGTCTCTTGCTGCGGCATTCAGCTTTACTGCTTTCGCACAAGAGGAAGATGTGACACATCTTATTACTAACGCAGGTTTCAATGAGGGCTTAACTTTCACAGACGAAGGTAAACCAACTTCTGAAACTACTGCAACAGGCGAAACTGGTGAAGGTGCTCGTGTTCTGTTATCAGCAAATGGTGATTACTATGCCGAACCTACAGATGGTAGTGGTACCAGTGTATCAGGAGACCTCTCTTGGTATGGTTTCCTTGGTGCTCCTAAGGGATGGAATGTTGCTAAGGAATATGCAACAACTAAGCCTTTCTGGAAGTATTTTGGAACTCTTCCTTATAGTTTGAAAGAGGGTTATCTTGGTGCAGGTCGTGGTAAAGATGGCGCCCCTGCTGAATCAATAACTGCTCCATCTAAGCCTGCGGCTGATGATACCGACGATAACACAGGTTTCCTCTATATGCGTGCAGGATGGGGAGGAGCTGTAGCTTATCAACAGACTGTATCTTTGCCATGCGCTAAATATCGCTTGGAATATTGGACTATCAACTTGAACCCAAATGTTGATGAAAGTAAACCTGAATATGTGACTTCAGACCTTACAAAGGTTATTTGCCGTAAGGATGAATTCTCTGATCCAACAGGTCTTTCTGCAACAGAATGGACAAAGCACGAGTTTGAGTTTACTCCAACTTCAGATTTTACACTCCAGTTTGGTTATAAGTCTGGTAACACAGGCTCAGACAAAAACCCTTGGGTTATTGTCGACGGTGTTAAGCTTTATAAGGTAGGTGAAGCTTCTATAACGGATATCTATACTTCAGATTTGAGCAATCTCTATGATGAATTGACAGAGTTGTCTGACAAATATGCTGAATATTCAGGTCTTGTTAATCAGCTTGACAAAGCTAATGAGAATGTTGATAAAGCAATTGGTTCTGGTGATGCTGATTTGATGAAGAAGACTCTTGATGAAGTTACAGCACTTAGGGATTCTATCATTAAGACTGCTGATATTGTACCTTCTGTCATTGCTGCATACACCAAGGCTACAGCTGCAGCTGCGAAGGCTTATCCTGGCCTTGCTGCTCTACAGACTGTTCTCGCAAAGTACGACCAGACTGTAAATAATGGTAAGTGGGAAGATATCGTTGCTTACGCTACAGAGCTAAAGCAGGCTTATCTTACTTATATGTTGAGCCAGGTTGCTTCTGCTGACGCTCCTGCTGACTATACATTCCTTGTACAAAGCCCATTGTTCGTTAAGGAAGGCTCAGAGCCAACTATCGAGAATGGCGTATTCACATACCCTAACCAGGATACTTTCGAGGCTGGTAAGGCACCTGAAGTTGCAACATCTGAGGGTTGGACCAAGACAGGTACATGTACTGATGGCGACCAGCGTTTGAACTACGCTCAGGGTCGTATCTGCTGGAACGCATGGAAGGCTAATACAGATGGCAAGACTCTTGAAATTTCTCAGACCATCAAGAATTTGCCTAACGGATACTATAAGGTTAGCGGCGACTTGATTACACAGGATGGCTTTGTAAACGATCAGCACGTATTCGCAACAAGCTCATTGCAGTCAAGCAACTCAGCATCTTTGACAGAAGGTTTGTGGAATGACAACAACACTGGAACTTGGACAACTCTTACATCTGACAAGGTGCTCGTTCACGATGGTGAAATCACTATCGGTGCTTCTGGTACACTTGCTAATAAAAACCAGTCAGGTTGGTTCTGCGCAACAAACTTCCAGCTCCTATACCTCGGTGCTGCTACACAGGCAGAAATCGAAGCAGCTCTCGCTGCTAAGGCTGAGAATGCTAAGGCGCTCGTAGCTGCTATGCACTTTGGCGCAGACAAGGCTGCTGCTAACGACAGCATCGCTGAATACACAACAACAGGCGACATTGTTAAGCTTAACGCTGCTATCAAGCTCGCTCAGAACTCTGAGGCTAAGTACGAGGAAATCAATGCTGAGGGCAAGACTATTCCAACTGTTGCTGTAGCTGTTACAGATGGTACATATGGCGAGGCTACTGAAATTGCTAAGTCTGCTTACGACAACACATTGGCTTACATCAACAATGGTTCTTACAATAAGGTAGACAGCATCGTCACAATCTTGAAGGCTTATGTCAACAACTATGTTCCTGCTTACAACACAGCAGACGAAACATTGAAGACTCTCACTTCAGCTACTGCTAAGGAAGTTCTTTCTTTCACTATGACTGAACAGAAGAAGGGTCTTATGTCTGAACTCAAGTCTGAGGCTTTTGTTAAGGCTGCTATCGTTCAGCTTACTGCTGCTACTGCTACTGCAAATGCTCAGGAGGCTTACGAGAAGAATCCTAACTCTACCGACTATACAGGCTTCATTATCAATGCTAAGTCTGAATCTACAGATGGTTGGAATGTTATCAAGGGCGAAGGCGATGGTCCTGTAAAGAAGGGACAGTACTTCACAGACGATGCTGACCGCACATACTTCGACTCATGGAATGGTACAGCAGGTAAGAACAACATCTACATGGATCAGGCTATCGAAGGTCTTCCAAACGGAACATATACTCTTGCTGCCAACGTACGTACATCTGCAGAGGGTGCATTCCTCTTCGCATCTACAGGTGCTGAGGCTGCCGACACTACATGGATGGAAATCCCTGTTCAGACCTACACTTACTTCGATGAGACAGCAGGTAAGGACAGCACAGTATTCGCTATGGACAAGTATGGTAAGCTTTGGGAAGAGGCTAAGGCTAAGATCAATGGTGGTTTGAGCGATACAGATCCTAACTACGCTACATACTCTGCAACATACAACGCTAATGGTGGTAATGGTCGTGGTTGGATGAACCTTCAGATTCCTAACATCGAGGTTACAAACCACGCTCTTACAATCGGTGTAACTTGCGACTCTACAAAGACCAATAAGCCTTCTAAGGTTACATGGTTCTCTGCAACCGACTTCACCCTCACCCTCACAAAGGCTGGTGACAACGCTGGTTGGAATGGTCCTGCAACAGGTATCACAGAGATTCAGACCGAGGCTCTTAAGGCTGACGCTATCTATAACATCAACGGACAGCGCATCGCTAACATGAGCAAGCAGGGTCTCTACATCGTTGTTCGCAACGGTAAGGCCGTTAAGGTTCTTAAGAAGTAATCGTAGATTTCTTTAATATAATGAAAGGGGAATCGCCGTAAGGTGGTTTCCCTTTTATTTTGATTACTATACATTAATTACTGAAGTTTCGGATTTGGGCAGGGGCGGGCTGAAAGCCCAACAAGCACATAGCCCAGGGCAAGCGAAGCGACACCCTGGGTCAAAGCACATTCGTTAGTGACGCCCTGTAAGGGCAAAAGACAGTGTCTAGTGAAATCAGGAAAAGACAGTCTATAGAAATAGTTTATGAATCAAAAAAGTGTCTAGTGAAATCAGGAAAAGACATAGGAAATAATCATCAAAATGGGTATCTAATGATACTTTGCAAAGTATTACGTGATACTTTGCAAAGTATCACGTATTACTTGCCCAAGTATCACGTATTACTTTTTTCACTATCTTTTTTATATTTGTGCTCACTAACACTTAACAAAGATAAGCTACACTCGGGAATAAAAAAGAAAACTTCGTATTTCTTTTGTTATTCCACTCATTTGCATTATCTTTGCAATTGAAAGATGCTTTTTTTGAGTATTCTAGTCTTTGTAAAACCTAATAAATAATACAATGATTACTAATTACGAACTACGTTATGCAGCACATCCTGTAGATGCAAAATCTTATGATACCACACGCTTGCGCAAGGATTTCCTTATAGAAAATCTCTTTGTTAAAGATGAGGTTAATATGGTATACTCTATGTATGACCGTATGGTGGTTGGTGGTGCTATGCCTGTAGATGAGGCTTTACTTCTTGAAGCTATTGACCCATTAAAAGCTCCTTATTTTACTACACGTCGTGAAGTCGGCATTTTTAACGTAGGTGGTGGTAATGCTATTGTGAAAGTTGACGACAAAACATTCTCGCTTGCTTTCAAAGAGGCTTTGTATATTGGAAGTGGTGACAGAAATGTAGTCTTCGAAAGCGAAGATAAGGCAAATCCTGCAAAACTATATTTCAATAGCGCTGTGGCTCATACTTCATACCCATGTAAGAAGATTACTAAGGCTGATGCAGTAAGCGTTAAGATGGGAGCATTGGAGACCTCTAACGAGCGTACTATCAATAAGATGATAGTAAACCAGGTATTGCCAACATGTCAGCTACAGATGGGAATGACTGAACTTGCACCAGGCTCTGTATGGAACACAATGCCTGCGCATGTTCATAGCCGTCGTATGGAAGCTTATTTCTATTTCGATATGCCTGAAGACCAAGCAATCTGCCATTTTATGGGCGAGCCACAAGAAACACGCCATATTTGGATGAAGACCAATGAGGCTGTGCTTTCACCAGAATGGAGCATCCACTCTGCTGCAGCTACACATAACTATACATTTATTTGGGGTATGGGAGGCGAAAACCTTGATTATGGCGACCAAGACTTCTTTGCAATCACAGACTTGAAATAATAATTTAGGGTTAGGCTTAGCCAATAGAATAGCTTGACATCAATAATTATAAATAAAAGACCTAAAAATGCCGTTTTTGGATTAACTAAAATATATAACAATGACAAGTTTAAAAGATTTTTCACTTGAGGGCAAGAATGCCTGGATTACAGGTGCCTCTTATGGTATCGGTTTCAACATTGCGTCAGCTTTCGCTGCTGCAGGTATCAAAACAATCGTCTTCAACGACATCAAGCAGGAACTCGTTGAGCGTGGTCTCGCAGCTTACAAAGAAGCTGGTATCGAGAATGTAAAGGGTTATGTTTGTGACGTTACAAACGAGGAGCAGGTTGCTGAACTCGTAAAGACTATCCATGAGGAAGTTGGTCAGATCGATATCTTGGTAAACAACGCAGGTATCATCAAGCGTATTCCTATGCACGAGATGAAGCGTGCTGAATTCCAGCAGGTTATCGATATCGACCTCGTAGGTCCATTCATCTGCTCAAGCGCTGTTATCCCTGAGATGATGGAGCGTCGTGAGGGTAAGATTATCAACATCTGCTCTATGATGAGTGAGCTTGGTCGTGAGACTGTTTCTGCATACGCAGCTGCTAAGGGTGGTTTGAAGATGCTTACTCGCAACATCTGCTCTGAGTATGGTGAGTACAACATCCAGTGTAATGGTATTGGCCCTGGCTACATCGCTACTCCTCAGACAGCTCCTCTTCGTGAGCGTCAGGCTGATGGTAGCCGTCACCCATTCGATAGCTTCATCTGCGCTAAGACTCCAGCTGGTCGCTGGCTCGATCCTTCTGAGCTTGGTGGTCCTGCAGTATTCTTGGCTTCTAAGGCTTCTGATGCTGTCAATGGTCACATATTGTATGTTGATGGTGGTATCCTCGCATACATCGGTAAGCAGCCAAAGTAATAAACGCTTAAATATAGCACAATAAAAAAAGGACATGCCATGCGGCATGTCCTTTTTATGTAAGTAAAAAAAGTTGCGGAATTATTAGAGGGCGTTAGCCAATTCTGCACCAGCCTTGAACTTAGCAACCTTCTTTGCCTCGATAGTGATAGTCTCCTTTGTTCTTGGGTTGATACCCTGACGAGCAGGGCGCTCTGTTACAGCGAATGTACCGAAACCTACGAGCTGTACCTTATCACCTGCTACGAGTGCGTTCTTGATAGCCTCAGTTGTTGCGTCCAAAGCCTTTTTTGCATCAGCCTTGCTAATACCTGCAGAAGCTGCGATGTTGTCGATTAATTCAGTCTTGTTCATAATTTTGTAAATGTAAAATTGATAATTATTTGGTTTGTTCTATATTCTGCTGACAAATATAGTTTATTCTTTTCATAAATCAAACAAAATTCTAAAAAAAATGATATAATTAGATATAAATAATGAATTTTTGCCTTAAAAGGCTTGTAAATGTGCTGAATAACAGAGTTTTTTAGTACTTTTGCAGCCATAAAATAAAAAACATCATTTAGCAATTGAATTTATAAGTTTATGCGCAATATACCAACAATAACAAAGAATCTTCTCATCATCAACATATTAGCTTTCATTGCTATGTATGTTTTGAAAGGAGCTATGGGCGTAGACCTTAACAATCTGTTAGGTCTGCATTTCTTTATGGCTTCCGACTTTCAAGTATACCAACTCGTGACCTATATGTTTATGCATGCCAACTTTGAGCACATCTTGTTCAATATGTTTGCATTGTGGATGTTTGGTTGTGTGGTTGAGAATGTATGGGGATCAAAGAAGTTTCTTTTTTATTACATTTTTTGTGGTGTCGGTGCTGGAATGCTGCAAGAGATAGCACAATTCTTCTCTGTATATTTAGAGTTCAACGCTCAGCAGCCAATGGGACTATTTGAGGCATTTGGATGGATGTCTAAATTGTCGCATCAACTTAATGGACTCACCACGGTAGGAGCTTCAGGAGCCATATATTCTATATTGTTGGCTTTTGGTATGCTTTTCCCTGAAGAGCGTATATTCATTTTTCCATTGCCTATTCCTATCAAAGCAAAATGGTTTGTGATAGGATATGCTGGTATTGAATTGTTCTCTGCCCTTGCCACACCAGGCGACCATGTTGCCCACCTTGCCCACCTTGGAGGTATGATATTCGGTTTCTTCCTCATCAGATATTGGAGAAAGCAATCGAATGGAGGCGGTAGATATAATATCAATAACGGTTCAAGCTTCTTTGACAATATGCGCACAAAGTGGGAGGCGCATAATCAAAAGAAGGCAGGAAATAATAGTGGCTCTAATTATACAGGCAATAGCGACTGGGACTATAATGCACGTCAAAGAGCTAAGCAAGAGGAGGTAGACCGCATCTTGGACAAAGTGAGAAAAAGCGGCTATGAGAGCCTAACAAAAGAAGAGAAAAACACTCTTTTTGAGCAGAAAAGAAAATAATGATTAGTAAACTCAAGAATATGATATTTCAGATGATGGCAGGAGCAAATGTTGCTACTGTCATCATCATGCTATTAATAGGTTATAGCGACAGAGTGAACCCTCAGTCGTTCCACCTGTTTGCTAATGCAGGCTTGGCATATCCTGTCTTCCTTATTTTTAATCTTTTGTTCCTTATCTTTTGGTGTTTCGTAAAGATTAGATGGGTGGTAATTCCGCTACTTGGCTTTGTATTCGGATTTCTTCCCACTCGCAACTATTGTCCTATAAATCTTACTGACGATACTGCAAAGTCTAATCTTAAAGTATTGTCGTATAATGTCTGGGGCTTTGGCTTTTTTGGTCACGGCGACGATGATTATTCTATTCCTGCATATATTGCCGAACAGGGTGCCGATATTGTCTGCTTGCAAGAGGCTGGTGAAGCTTCACTTGCCAATAAGGAAATACAAGACACCATTTTTCCTCTTTATCAATATCGCGACACATTGAAGAAAGAAAATAGTGGCGATGTGTTGGCTTTCTATAGTAAATACCCTATTTTGAAGAAAGAACGCATACCATTTGAATCGAGAGGCAATATTGCTGGTGCGGTATGGCTAAATGTCGATGGCGATACGGTTATTGTTGTTAATGCCCATTTTGAGACCACGGGTCTTGATGCCGATGATAAAGCTCATTTCAAACACATGGTGAAGGGCGATTATGCCACAGATAGCGTGGAGACAACATCCAAGCTACTATACACCAAACTCAAGGAAGCCACCCTTAAGCGAGCACCACAGGCAGAAGCTGTGGCAGAGTTTATTGCCAACCATCGCGGTACTACAATGATTTGTTGTGGCGACTTTAATGATGGCCCTAACTCTTATACCCATCAGACTATTGCTAACAAGCTCACCGACTGCTATGTAACTGCAGGAAACGGTCCAGGCATCAGCTACCACAAAGGCGGCTTCTATGTGAGGATAGATAACATTTTCTGTTCCACCGATTTAGAACCTTTGAAATGTATAGTAGACAACAAAATTGCCACAAGCGACCATTATCCTATCATTTGCTGGCTAAAAAAGAGGTGAAATGCTTAAAAAATGAATAATAAACAGGGAATAATTTTCCAAAGTGTGAAAAAAATATTATCTTTGCACGTCTTATAGTGTTTTTTAACAGAGGCATACTGTATCAAACTACACCAAGACACGCTTAAACAGAAACAAAAATCATAAATAAATAAACAACAATCAAAATGCAAAACAAAGGAATTGTAATTGTAACAGCCGTCTTATTGACGCTTGCAAGCATCTTCTATTTGTCTTTCTCTGCTGCCACTTACTACTATGACAGCGAGGCTGCTAAGATTAAGGACCCTATCGCACAGCAGGACTATAAGGACTCTGTGAAGTATTTGGGTATCTACTCTTACCAGAAGTGCTTGGAAACTAAGATCGGTCTTGGACTTGACCTCAAGGGCGGTATGAACGTCATCCTTGAGATTTCCGTTCCAGACGTAGTAGAAACATTGGCAGACCACAAGACTGACGTGGCTTTCACAAAAGCTATGGAGCAGGCAAGAGCCGAAGAGGAGAAGAGCCAGGATGATTTCATCACTCTTTTCATCAACGCTTACCACAAGAATGCTCCTGGTCACAAGTTGGCAGAAATCTTCGCTACTCAGCAGCTTCAGGGCAAGGTAAACCCACAGAGCTCAGACGCTGAAGTAGAGAAGGCTATTCGTGCAGAGGTTTCTGCTGCTATCGACAACTCATTCAACGTTGTTCGTACTCGTATCGACAAGTTCGGTGTTGTACAGCCTAACATCCAGAAGCTCGAAGGTCAGGAAGGCCGTATTATGGTAGAAATGCCTGGTATCAGCGAGCCAGAGCGTATGCGTAAGCTCCTTCAGGGTAGCGCAAACCTCGAATTCTGGGAGACATACAATGCTCAGGAGATTATCCCTTACCTCGTTCAGCTCGACAGCCAGTTGGCTAATGGTGGCGAGGGAGAGACTAAGGCTGATACTACTGCAGCTGCTAAGGCTGACACTACAGCTGCCGTAAAGGAGGCTCCAAAGAGCAAGTTCCAGATTAAGAAAGATACAAAGAAGGCTGATGTAAAGGCTACTCCAGAGGCTCAGCTCGCAGCAGCTAAGAAGCAGCATCCTTTGCTCGCTATGCTTCAGACCACTAACGGCAACTCACTTGCCCTCGTAGGTTATGCAAGCGTTCGCGATACAGCTGCTATCAATAAGCTCATCTACTCTAAGCTTGCTAAGCAGGTTCTTCCTTCTGACGTTAAGCTTCTTTGGGGTGCTAAGCCTGCTGATGGACTTTCTGTAAAGAACATCTTCGAGCTCTACGCTTTGAAGGTTACAACAACTACAGGTCGTGCTCCTCTCGAGGGTGATGTTATCACCGACGCTAAGGACCAGTTTGATCAGGTTACAGGTCAGCCACAGGTTAGCATGACCATGAATACTGATGGTGCTCGTCGTTGGGCAGCCCTCACAAAGGCTAACATCGACAAGGCTATCGCTATCGTTCTCGATGGTGTTGTTTACTCAGCTCCTCGTGTAAATGGTGAGATTACTGGTGGACAGTCTTCTATCACAGGAAGCTTCACCATCGAAGATACTAAGGACTTGGCTAACACCTTGAAGTCTGGTCGTATGCCAGCACCTGCACGTATCGTACAGGAAGAGGTTGTAGGTCCTACCCTCGGTGCTCAGTCTATCCAGCAGGGTGTTATCTCATTCGTTATTGCTTTCATCGTATTGATGGTTTACATGGTTCTCATGTATAGCTTCGTACCAGGTATGTTGGCAAACTGTGCACTTCTCGTCAACCTCTTCTTCACCCTTGGTATTCTTACCTCGTTCCAGGCTGCGCTTACCATGAGTGGTATTGCCGGTATGGTATTGTCATTGGGTACTGCGGTCGACGCTAACGTGCTTATCTATGAGCGTACTAAGGAAGAGCTCAAGGCTGGTAAGGGAATCAAGGAGGCCGTAGCTGCTGGTTACAGCAACGCTTTCTCTGCTATCTTCGACTCTAACTTCACATCATTGCTTACAGGTATCATCCTCTATGCATTTGGTACAGGTCCTATCCGTGGTTTCGCTACCACATGGATGATTGGTATCGTTTGCTCATTCTTCAGTGCTGTTTACCTCACACGCCTTGTATGGGAAAAGAAGCTCAGCAAAGACAAGTGGCTTAAGGAGACATTCACAACTCCATTCTCACGCAACTTGATGCAGGGTACTAAGTATAAGTTCATGGCTATGTACAAGAAGACATTCACTATAGCTATCGCAGCTGTAGTAATCTTCATCGTAAGCTTCTTCGTACGTCGTTTGGCACAGAGCATTGACTTCACTGGTGGTCGTAACTATGTAGTACAGTTCGAGAAGAGCGTACAGCCTGAGGATGTACGTGGCATCATTGCTGAGGCTTTCCCTGATTGTACAACAGGTGCTCTCTCACTTGGTACTGACAACAAGACTATCCGTATCTCTACCAACTATAAGATTGAATCTAACAATCCTGCTGTTGACGACGAGGCAGAGACAATCCTCTACAATGCTTTGAAGAAGGCTAACCTCGTATCTCAGAAGAGTGTTGAGGACTTCAAGAACCCAGACATCCGTCAGGGTGGTTCTATCATCAGCAGTTCTAAGGTAGGTCCTTCTGTAGCTAAGGATATCACAAATGGTGCTATCATCAGCGTCATCATCGCTTTGGCTGCAATCTTCCTCTACATCCTCGTACGTTTCCGCAACGTAGCCTTCTCTATCGGTTCTACCGTAGCTTTGGCATTGGATGCATTGGTAGTAATAGGTTTGTTCTCACTCCTCCAGGGTGTTCTTCCATTCTCTCTCGAGGTTGACCAGACATTCATCGGAGCTATCCTTACCGTTATCGGTTATTCTATCAACGATAAGGTGGTTGTATTCGACCGTATTCGTGAGAACCTCCGTCTACATCCTAAGCAGGATATCCAGAAGGTATTCAACGACTCTATCAACCAGACTCTTGCACGTACCATCAATACATCTCTCTCTACATTGATCGTATTGTTGTGCATCCTCTTCCTTGGTGGTAAGAGCATCCAGCCATTCGCATTTGCGATGACATTGGGTGTAGTATTCGGTACCTTGAGTTCTATCTTCATCGCTTCTCCTATCGCTTACCTCGTAATGGGTCGTAAGATTAAGGAAGAAGTTGCAGAAGCATAATTAGACACCTTATTATATATATAGGGTTTACACCTTTTATATATATACACATAAAAGGGTCGCAACGCACTAAGCGTAGCGGCCCTTTTATTGTGTTATCAGAAATGATCGTCTTGCAAGACAAATATCATTGTCCTGTCTGAACTTTCTTTGTTAGTTCTTCAGTAACGGCAGTATACAATCGTTCCATTACCACAGGCTTTGTGAGGAACTGGTTAGCTCCCATCGACAAGCCCTTGGTGATGTCGTCGTTAAAGTTCATTCCCGAAAGTATTATCAGTGGAAATTGTTCTTTATCTTTAGCGTTGATTTTGAATTCGTCGTTACAGCATCCTTTTCTTACGCTTTCTATTACCTGATAGCCATCAATCTCGGGCATCATCAAGTCTACGATAGCTAAATCGAAGGCGTTTGGTGTGTCTTGTGTCTCTTGTATTAACTGCAGAGCCTCGCGACCATTGTGAGCCTTTGATATTTGAAACTCGTATGGTCGGAGCATCTTCTCGAGCAGAATCAAGTTTAATGGTATATCATCAACCAAAAGCAATTTAAAATTGTTTGTATCAATTCCTGCAATTTGTTTCATAATATATATGGTTTAGTTATTTATTGAAGTTTCGCATGTACGGAAGTTATAGTAGTTAAAGAAGTTATCACTCCCTTCGGTCGTTAGAAGTTATAGCCAATAGCCTTTTTGGTTGTATATTTAGCTATAAAGCATATGGCTTTAACTTCTCTAACTTCTTTAAATTCTTTAACTTCCACATTTGCGAAAGTTGAGTTATTTATTCATTATTATTTTTATTCTATAGGATAATCGGTATATCGATTTCTGTCGTTTATCTTGTCTGTACCATCTGTTTTGGTATCAGTGATATATTCTTTTGCGCCTTTTCTTTCGTCGAGGGTATTTTCACCATCATTCTTTAGTTGTTCGTGATAATATTCCTCATAGTCAGATAAATCTATCGAAGGTCTTACCACATGCGTATCAAAGATTATCTGTGCCACTCCCGAAGGGTATATATTACCGAATATTCGGATGATATGTCGTGCCAGTCCTATGTTTTTATCTGAATGATATATAAACCTCAGCGCCGCCTCTTCGCCAGGTGGTATCATATCGACATTAGCTTTGTCAACTTCTATTGTTGGCACCGCAGGCTGTATGTCGCTTATCATGAGCATGTCTTTGCCTATGTTGCGAACCACATATACCATTTCTAAATCGTCGCCAAGGATGGTAGCTGGATAATGGCGTATTGAGTCGTCTATCTGTATAGCTGTAGGCTCAAGTCTCTTGTGGCATGATGTTAGCGACAATATTCCTACCATCAGTACTACCGCATTACCGATGCTATTTCGTGCTATATTCTTTGCCTTTATTTCCATAGTTTCAAGTATTCTTCAATAGTATGTCCCACCTCGTCACGGTTTCTCATACCTTTTATTTCACTATGTCCTTTTAGTATCTCCTTCATCTCGTTTGCCATGTCCTCGTCTTTTGCCAGAAGTCCACAACGATACATCTCAAGCTGTGTATATGCAAGCGATGTTAGCAATATGTTTAGTCGTTTGCGTTCGTCGCCCATTGTCTGCTTGCTTGCAGCATCGAGCTTTCTGCGGAAGTCAACAAACTCGTCTACGTTGAGATAAGCATCGCACATTTCTTTCATGGTGCCATATAGTGGTAGCTCATGGTTGGTTTTCTTGGTGCGTTGCTCCAAGTTCCAATAATATTTTGTTAATATTGGTGCGGTGATAGGATAGTGCTCCTTGAAATAGTTGCTAATGGCGTCATGAACGTTTATATCAGGATTATCCATCATCATAGCCAATACCTGCGTTTGCATATCGTCGAAGGCAGAATAGTCGTCACCACTACCATTGAAGAATACGCCCAACACTCCAAGTTGGCTATATAGTTGCAATCGCGACTGCATAGCGAGCAAACAAGGGAATGGCGACAGATAGTCATCGAAGTTGCGCTCATAGTCCCACACATATATTCGTTGGCATTTCTCTTTCCATGCCTTTACCATTGTCTGAAACTCCTTATATCCTTTGCTCTTACTAAAGTCTACCTGTACAGGTAGTGGAAAGCTTGAAACGAATACTCCCACATTCTCAGGTAGAGTAGTGGTAGGAGCCTGCTTTGTAGTGTGATAAGCTGAGGTGAAGAAATGATGACGCGGAAACTCCTTTGCGAGCTTTGTTACGAATGCTGTCACAGCAGGAGTGGCATTATCAGCAGTGTTGCCCTTTGCTTTACATCTCTTACAAGTGCAAGCCATCTTGTTGTCCATTGGCATTATGCTTATGCGTTCGCTGTAGTTATCATTGCCATATCCGTATTGGTCGATGATATAGTTGCGCACCACATCATATAGTGCGTTGCTTGAGAAGCATAGCTGTTTGGTATTCTTCTTGCCGTCTATGGTGGCATACATCTCGTCTTTAATCTCGTCTTTTATCACCTTCACGAGGTTGTGCCCCCATAATCCCCAGTCGTAGTCTGGATGGTTTGTGTGCATAGCTTCCTGCACCTCCTTCGTGTTTGAAGGAGTGTATAGTCCATGATATTCCGATAGTGGCAGCTCCACGATAGTTTGTGCTGTGCTCGAACAGCCACCTATGATTAGAGCTGTTGCGAGAGCTGCCATTCCTTTAGAAATGTATCGTAACATATGCATCTAAATATAAATAGTTCTTACTTTTGCCACCCTTTTTCACCAGCATAGTATCTTCACCAAACATTTTTATCTCTTTGGTAGAAAGTGCCATGTTGTACCATGTGCCCGATATGCCAAAGTCTATCATGGAGTTTATTACATATAGTCCACCACAGCCCAACATGGTGTTTAGCTGGTTAAACTTCACAGGCATGGAGTTGTCTATCAGCGATAGTTCTGGTGCATTACCCACACTTCCAGTTACAAAGAAGTTAGAGCGGTTACCCTCTATAGGGAAGCATCTTGCCGTAACACCGCCATTCACAAATAGCTTATTGCTGAGTAGTTCAGTATCTTTGCCTGTCATAAAGAATGCTCGAACATCTGCCCCCAAGCTAAAAGGTTCGATATCCTTTGTTGCGCCAATGCCTGCACCTATCAGCGATGTCTTGTTATTTTGACCTATCAAGCGGTATGATATATCAGCCCTTCCTGTCCAGTCGTTATCAAATTCATAGTTTCCGTCGATGCCAAGCTTAATTCGTGGTAAGAACCTTGTTGCCACACCTGCCGAGATGCTTGACGTGAATCGCTCGTCCCATTTGTGTTGCCATTCTCCAACCATCTGTATGCCACTACCGCCTTCTGCTTCTGTAGAGTCTGTTGCTGTAGTCAAACCATCTCTACCTACATATACCATGCTCATAGTATAGGTGTTGTTCTTAAGTATTCGTGAATACGACACTGTGGCTTGCGATGTGATATTATCCTCGCTTGATGGTCGTGCTCTCTGATAGTCTATGGTAACAAGATTCTTAAGCAAATGGCGTTTCAGTGCCTCCATGCGGAGATAGTATTCATGTATCTCGCCATATGTAGGGTGATATAGCTTGTAGGTGTCGATAGCCTTCTCCCAGTCCTTCATCTTCTCGTAAACCATCGACTTTGCCAATATCAATGATTGGCTTTTAGGATTATATTCCAATCCTTCGTCGATAAGTTTCAGCGCAGCTTCATATCCCGAAGCGTTAGCATAGTTCATTGCCAACTCTTCGCAACAGCCAGCATAAGCCTTCACCATTGCTGTGTCGCCAATGTAGGTGTCTACCATATCGTGCAACATCTCGTAGGCTTTAGCATAGTTGCCTTCTGCAGCCGTTAGCTGAGCATCCTTTAGTAGGAAGAAAGGATTGTCGGGATAAAGCCTCTTTCCTTTTTCTACCAGCTCGCGAGCCTTATCGTTGTTTTTAAGTACCAGTTCTGTAGAAATTGCCATACTCAGAATGTCGGCAGACGGATGCCCCTTATCGAGTACCTTCTGTATCTCCTCTTGAGCCTTATGCATCATACCATTGCTTATAAGCTGTTTGATATACGGCATCATTATTTCCTCATATAGTTCAGCCGTCATCTCCTGGTTGTTGCTAATCTTGTCGAGCTGCATCAGTGCCTTTTGGCGGTAGCCAGCATTCACATAGCATGTGAAGAGCCTACGTTCTATAGCATCTTTGGTTTCGCTATCCACCTTGTATGTCTCCAGTTTCTCCAACAATGTTGCAGCCTCGTCCCATTGCTTTAAGTCCATCATGTGGCGCACTTCCTCCATGCGTATAGAGCATAGTTCCTCGTTTGCGTCCTCATTATCAGGCCATCTTGAGTGAATCTTCTCCAACATCGCTGTTGCCGCTCTTGTATTACCCAAACGTCGCTGCACAACATACTCCCTATACATCAAGTTTTGAGAGTCGCCACGTCTGCGGCGAGCCTCACGGATATACATCAAAGCATCATCAAGATATCCACGCGACATAGATGTATTGAGCAGATATGTCAGAGCCTCCTCAGAATGTTCTTTCTCATATAGTCTGCCATAGGCTGTATAAGGATCGTTTTGTGCAGCTATGCGTGCTTGTTCTCTCTCAAGGTTGCTTCTTAGTCCATTCAATTTTCCATAGCTTGGAGCAAGTGCTGGGATAGATCTTTGCACCGTCCTTACATACGATAAAGCCTCACCATATCTTGACATGTCACCAAGTATCGATGCTTTCTTTTCTACAAAAGGGTAGGGATAAGTCACCACGGTAGCAGCATGACCAGCCACATCCAATGCTTCTTCCATACGTCCCGATTGTATCAGCAAATTGCATAAAGCCATCTGGAATTCAGCATCCTTTGGAACCAATTTTATTAGTTCTCTCAGCATCTCTTCCTGTCCTGCAATATTCCTCTTTTCTCTGAATTTGCGATATCGTGCTTCGTAGTCGCCTGCAATCTCGCGTCTCACCTCCTCTCGTTCAGGATAAATCTCAGCTAATCGCTTCAGCATTTTTGTAGCCTCTACATTATTTCCTTGCAGCCTGTATAGCTCTATTTTCTTTCGCCATAGATTGTATTCATAAGGTGCCAACTCAAGTAGTTGGTTGCAATAAACAATAGCCGAGCTGTAGTGGTGTGTCATCTCCTCCACCTTCATCAGCATCTGCAATGTCTGTGGATTCTTGTTATCGTCGCGCAATGAACGAATAAGGAAATAGCGAGCCCTGTCATATTTCTTATAGTGCAACCAATATGAGCCCATAAGTTCGTTTAGTGACCAAACATTTTCGTATTTGCTAAGTCCTTCGTCAAGCAACTTCTTACCAGAGCCCCAAAGTCCTTGTTTGAATAGATGGCGCACAGTATAGTCATAATATCCGGGCGTACCTTTCTTAGTAGGCGTATAGTTATCATTACGCCTACTATTCTTTTGATCTTGCGCCAACATTGGCTGAACCATCAAGCCCAGCATCAATATTATGCACCATCTATATATCAAAGCAATTCTCATGTTTCGTCTTTCTTTTACTTTCCTATGCAGTTCCAGTCTTTGGTGTTGCTGCAGAGTTAGCACGCTTCATGCCCGTACGCTCCATAGATTTCCATACAGCCTTTTGGCGAGTTACGAACTTAATATATCCTACAACAGAGCATACTACGATTATCGGATGATATACTATAGGCTCCAACGCTGCTGCCACCAGCAGTTTCAGATAGCTTCTGATGCTGGTGTATGATGTTCCCAAGATGAAATCGTAGAACACAACAAAGGTAGAGAGCATAAAGCTGAAAGTATATATCGCGAAGAAGGTCACAAAGAATGTGTCCCAGTTTATACCACCATTAAAAATGAGGTATATCATGAACAACAAACCTGAAATCTCGATGACAGGAGCCATAAACTCAAAGAGAAAGGTGTATACCATCGTGATGAGTCCCAATCTTTTATATTTTCTATTCAGTATTAGGCGGCGATGTTCCCACATCAGCTGTATCAATCCTCGTCCCCAGCGCACACGCTGACGATAGAGCATTCGTAGATTTGATGGACCCTCAGTCCAACAGCAGTTGTGTGGTATCTGAACAACTTTATATTTGCGTTTAAAATCGCAGCAATATGCTATCATTCGTGTCAGCATATCCATATCCTCGGCAAATGATGTGCTACTATAGCCACCTGCATCTCTAACCACCTCAGTAGAGAACAAACCATAACCTCCCGACACATTGTTCATGGCGTTTATCTTACTCCATCCCATCTTGCCCACAAGGAATGAGCGCTTATACTCCAAATCCTGGAACAAAGGTATTGGACGGCTTGATGGTCGTATGTCTACCAACTCACCATTGTCGATGGTAGAACCATTACTCATCGACATGGTTCCTGATACGGCAATAATGCTTTCGTCGGTAATCACGGGGAACACGCATTGGTACATAGCGTCTTTCGACAAAATACAGTCTACGTCGGTATTGATGAAATAAGGGTTGTCGATAACATTCAGTCCTGCATTCACAGCGTCAGCCTTAGTTCCGCCATTCACTTTGTCAACCACGATAAGCTTCGCAAAGTTGAGATTTGTAGATTTAAACAGTCGTTTGAATGGTGCGCAATGTACCTTCTCTACATATTCGAATGGCACCTCTACCAAGTCGAAAGTGTCGATGAGTAGTTCCAAAGTCTTGTCCTTACTACCATCGTTGACGATACAAACCTCAAAGTTAGGATAGTCCATCCTTAATAGCGATTGCACATTGTCGATGATAGTTTTCTCTTCGTTATATGCCGGTGCAACAATAGAAATGCCGGGAACGTAAGGGGAACTCTGTACCATGTGGCGGATATAGTCGTCCGACCATTGCTTACATCCTGTGCTGTATTGATATGAGAATATCAACAACATCACATACGACGCCAATAGCAATAGCGAATAAGCGAAGATGGCATATCCAAAGAAATATAATAAGAAATTCCACATAACGGTTATAGCATTCTCATTTGATTAAGTACTCCCATAGAATCTATCTGATCCATCAGCGTACGGTCTGTGTTTGCTCTTATATATTCATCTCTCAACAGTTCGAAAGTCCGTCTGCCGTCATGACCATAGGTGTATAGGCATGTCAGTGCAACCTCCCGGGTAATCTTCGATGTTGATGTATGATAAGCATTCACAAAAAAGTCGGTGTGGTTTCCTGAGTTTATGGCATACACAGCCCTTAGCACCTCTTGTCTGATATGTTCAGGCTGTTGTTCGTAGGAGTCTATCGCTGCTTGCTCCTGATTGGTGTCACGCAATATAGCGACCGCATGCAGTGCTGCCGTACGATATTTATAGTTAGGCGACAAGAACCATTCATGCAGCGTAGCCTTCTCCTTTTCGTTACCCCAGTATGCTGTTTCTTGAATAAGGAAAGCCACCGATTCCTCGTTCTTCACCTTCTTTGCAAGAACCAGGAATTGAGGCATCTGGCGTTCGTTGGCAGTAGCCCACGCAAATAGACGGTGTAGCATCATTATTCGCCACAGTCCCAACTTATCGTTAAACTCCTCAAGGAAATAATGGTATGGTTCGGCATTCGACGATATAACATAGCAAATACGTGCCATGTGGCGAATGTTGGCATCATAATAATTGATATATATAGCCAACAAACCCTCTGACACAGGAATATGCATGTTTGCAAGATTCTGCAACGTCAGTAGCACATTCTTCGATGTAGCAAGGTTTTTCTCGTATAGAGCTTTTACGCCTGTATACTGACACAAGATGTCTGCATTTGGTATATCACCAAGCTCGCGGCTCAAGTCCATACATATTTCTGAAATAAGCCGGGATAAAGTCTCGGCTTTATATGATTGTATGGTTTCTATAGGTGTGCCGCATGCAACTTCAAACTCCCTAATGCTTGGTTTATCGGCAGAAATCAATATCTGATAAAAACCATCGTAAAGGTTCTTGCGAGCAGAGTTATACTCTTTTTTTGCACGTCGGCTTTGTCGGATTTTTCTTATAAACAACACAAATAGAATAAGCATAGTGACTATGCATGCGAGTATCAGTCCATAAAGCAGACGGATATTCCATGCATAGTCAGAATAGTAGAGCAGGAATCTCTTTAAGTAGAATCCCAAGACTTCAAATCCATAAAAGTCCATACCTTGCCCTGTCGGATATTCTATACCTGTTGTTTGTATCATTAAATAGTTTATGCTTTTACCTTTCTCAAGCGCTTAGTTCAAACATATATCTTATGCCATCAGTATAGCCGATATCTCGGTATACTCTGCCACCCAAGAGTTTTGCCATCTTTTGGCATATTCTTAGTCGCAGTCCTAAGCCTTGTTTGTGGTCTTTCAGACTTTGTTCCACATCATGGAAAAACGAGTTGCCCTGTGAATATGGCACATTTGCCGCAACCGAAATCTCTACTTTCTTGTCTTCGTTGATGCGAACCTTCATATTTATCTTGCCTTTATTGATAAACTGGCAAGCATTGGTGAGCAAGTTTTGCACAACCTGGCGCACTCTTCGTCCATCGCTCTGTATGGTGAAGCTTTCTGGCAAATGCGACGATAGGCTAACTTCCACACTCGCAGGCTTGCATACGTCTACAGCCTCTATTGCTTCTTTCACTGCTGTCGCCACATTCACAGTGCTTATTTTTACGCTATACTTATGAGTGTCGTAGCGAGTAGACACCATCAAGTCGTTGAGTAGCATATCCAGCATATTGTAGCTGTTGTGGATATGAGTGGCATAGGCGTTACGCTCCTCGTCGCTCCATGTGCCGTTAGGCATACTCAGCAACTGTGCAAAACCATATACCGAGTTTAGCGATGTGCGAATCTCGTGGCTCATATTCTGCAAGAATAATTCCTTGCTATGCTGCAATCCTTCGCGCTCATACGACACCACATATATATATAGTATCAAGCATGACATAGCAACACCCATGCTACATAATGGTGCGTCTGGATAACGCCATTGGAATATACTTAGGAATATCGGCACCAGCGATGCTAAACACACAGCCCAATGTCGTGGGTCGTAGCTGTTGTTGTATATACGGTTGCGTGTTATCTTTGTTAAAGTATAAAATCCCGTAGTTATACAAACAATGTCCAGGAACACCATTGTAAATGCTCGATACTTTCCCACCACATATTCACCATCCTTAATGTCGAAAAGCAAAGGCTCAGAGAAGTTTAATGCCACAATTACAATCTCTGCCAACACCAGCAAGCCGTCTAATCCTAATAATATCGAGCCGTATGGTTCCTTACATTTCGTGTATGTTAGGATGAAATACAACCAAAAGAACATGTTAGCAACACATGCCACATGGAATACTGCAGAAGCTCCGAAGAATATTGCACTATTATTTATGATATGGCTGTAGCATAAGCCCCAAACCGCATCCTGCACACAGTTGAATAGTGTGAAGTTTATCATCAAGAAAAACGCCCTGTCCGATTTGCTCGGATTGCTATGTCGTCTTCTCTCTTTTACCAATATTACCAGCATTATTATGGCGAAGCATACTGCTGATATCCAATACATGTTTCTAGTCATATAGCTTGTTTTTTATTATCCGTTTTTATCTTTTACTCTCTTTCGTATGAAAGATTAAATGATAAATAGGAATCTTGCTCCATTAGTATAGTTCTGGTCTAACTTTATCTCAGCTCTCAGCTTCTCTGCAATGATACTGCAGATATGTAATCCAATTCCTGAACCTTGGACATTGTTGTGTGCCTTTTTATAGCGTTGGAATATCTCTTTAGCAGCTTCAGGAGCTACACCCTCGCCTGTATCTGTTACCGAGAATGTTAGTCGTCCTGGATTTTCTGATGTCGACACATGCAAATGGATTTCTCCCTTCAGAGTATGTTTGCAGGCATTTGTCAGGAAGTTCACCAGCACCTGTTGTATACGCCTTCCATCAGAGTTGAGCGTGTAATCGTCCGCCACATCCGAAGTGAAATATAGCTTTACCGCAGCCTGTAGACGCATTTCTGCCATCTGCATAGCGTTGCGGCACACCTCGTTCACCATAAATGGACTTTTCTGTATTCTGTAGTTGCCATGCTCTGCGTCTACAATGTCCATAACATCGTCAACGAGCATCGACAGCATGTTGAAACTATTATAGATATAGTTAAAATACTCCAACTTCTGCTCTTCCGTAACGTTGGTGTCTGGCATACACAGCAACTGTGAGAAACCAAACATTGCATTAAGTGGAGTTCTTATCTCGTGGGTCATATTCTGGAGCATCATAGTCTTCGACTTGTTAGCGTCGATATTCTCTCTTAGCTCTTCAACCCTTTTAAGCTCTTTATCTCTTAGTTCCGAAATATCTTTCATCGTAGCCACCATGTGGTGTATTGTTCCGTCGCTATGGCGTTCGCAAACTATGAGTGTAAAGCGAATCCATTTAACAAAGGCTCCTCCAAAGATAATAGAGATAGAGTTGTGGTATTTCATGCGCTCGTTTAGCGTACTTAAGTCGGTAAACTTGCTCACATTTTCATATTCGTCAGGCGCACATATCTTTTCAGGTATAATCCTCATAGCTTCCGAAATATGTCCCTCCTTTGGAATATATTTCAAAAAGATAGGATTTGAACCTAAGTAAGAAGTATACCAATCTTTCTCTAAGTCAAAATACCCCAAGCAAGCATATGTTTTAGCCAAAGTGTCAGCAATGAAAGAATCTTTCATCTTTTGCTCCATGTACTCCGTCACATCATAGTGATAGCCCTCTATCACTATAGTGCCATCAGCTTCCTTGTGTCCTATGCCGCCGCATCTCACGTGTCTCACACCAAGTGTTGGGTGAATCCATCGATATGTCACTTCCTTACGCTGCCCTGAAGCCAATACCTTCATATAGCCTTCGGCAATTTGAAGGTCGTCGGGATAAACTCTCTTGTGCCACCAGTCGCAGAGATCTTCCTCTGTCATCTGGTGGCCTTTCTCTATGCCCAAGAGTTTAAGCATTTCATCTGAAGCTTTTAGTTGGGGTCTACATCCATCTTTTAAGATAATGCGCCATATTCCCATCGCAGCAGTCTCGAGCACATCTTTGATGTTGCTCATCTGCATTATCAGATGGTCAGAATTAGTCCTTTCAGATCCCATTTAGTTAAGTGATTTATCTATTTGAAGGCTCTTTTTTGCCTTTTTATTTAAGAATTAAGTTTACCTTGATATTTTGAATGCAAAGATATGCAATAAAATGAAAAATGGCAAATAAATATATAAAAAATGATTGTAGCTCCGTATGTTTTCATACGAAACTACAATCATTCTTTACTTTTGTAATATGTTTTCTAATCTTTACATTGCAACAACGCTTGCTGTTGCTCCTGTTGCTTCGAAAATAGTCACGAAGTCTTCTGCATCTTGTCTTGTCAAGCCTTTTGCTGCAAGGGTAGGCACATTGTCGATAACCTTCTTTGCAAGTGCTGGACGATAGCCAGTAATCCTATTCAGTTGGTTGTACAAGTCTGAAGAATTACCTACAGTATCTATCCTTACAGCGTAAGGACCATGCTTGAAGTTTGGTATCTGCGGACCTTTGCAGATTTTTACTATGCCGATAATGATATATACGGCAACAATAAATACAAAAAGAACAAGAAAAATTGAGATACCAAGAGCTTTTCCAGCTGCTGTACCTGTGCCAAATCCAGAGAGTAGGAAACGGCTGAATCCATTGTTTAGTAAGTTCATAAAATAGTGTATTTAGTTTAAGTGAATAATTCTCTGTTTGCAAAGATAGTATAATTTTATATATTAACCAAACAATATTAAAAATATTTACTCAACTTTCGCAAATGTGGAAGTTAAAGAATTTAAAGAAGTTAGAGAAGTTAAAGCCATATGCTTTATAGCTAAATATACAACCAAAAAGGCTATTGGCTATAACTTCTAACGACCGAAGGGAGTGATAACTTCTTTAACTACTATAACTTCCGTACATGCGAAATTTCAAATTTCTTATACTCAAGTATACAAATACATTTGCATTCTCTTCGCTTAATCGAAATTTTGCAGTAACTTTGCACAAAAATAATAAATTAAGCTTAATATATTTAGATGGAACAAAAGAATTTTAAGAGAACTACCGTTACGGCAGCTCTCCCTTATGCTAATGGCGGCGTACATATCGGCCATTTGGCAGGTGTTTATGTGCCTGCAGATATCTACGTTCGCTATCTCCGACTAAAGAAGAAAGAAGTTGTTTTTATTGGAGGTTCTGACGAGCATGGAGTGCCTGTTACTATCCGTGCCAAGAAAGAGGGTATCACCGTACAGGAGGTGGTAGACCGCTATCATAACCTCATTAAGAAATCGTTCGAGGATTTCGGTATTTCTTTCGATGTTTATAGCCGCACCACTTCCGACATTCACAACAAGTTTGCTTCTGACTTCTTCCGCACTCTCTACGATAAGGGCGTATTGGAGGAAAAGGTAGAGGAGCAGTTCTGCGATGAGGTAACTGGAGAATTCCTTACCGACCGCAATATCGTTGGCACATGTCCTCGCTGTGGCGCAGAAGGTGCTTATGGCGACCAATGCGAGAAGTGTGGCGCTACACTCTCGCCTGAGGAACTTATCAATCCTACAAACAAAAATAATCCAGGCCACGGTCTCGTGAAGAAGCCTACCAAGAACTGGTATCTACCATTGGGCAAATATCAGGATTGGCTCAAACAATGGATTTTGGAAGGTCACAAGGAGTGGCGCTCTAATGTATACGGACAATGCAAGAGCTGGCTCGACATGGATCTTCAGCCACGTGCTATGACTCGCGACCTCGATTGGGGTATTCCTGTGCCTGTAGAGGGTGCCGAGGGCAAAGTGCTCTACGTATGGTTCGATGCTCCTATCGGATATATCTCTAACACCAAGGAACTCTGCGATGCTCATCCTGAGAAGTGGGGCACATGGCAGAAGTGGTGGCAAGACCCAGAGACTCGTCTCGTTCACTTCATCGGCAAGGACAATATCGTGTTCCATTGCATCATCTTCCCTACTATGCTCAAGGCGCATGGCGACTATATCTTGCCGGACAATGTGCCTGCTAATGAGTTCTTGAATCTTGAAGACGACAAGATTTCTACATCACGCAACTGGGCAGTATGGTTGCACGAATATCTCGTCGACCTTCCTGGCAAGCAGGATGTTTTGCGCTATGTGCTTACTGCCAATGCTCCTGAGACTAAGGACAACAACTTTACATGGAAGGATTTCCAGGAGCGCAACAACTCTGAGCTCGTGGCTATCTATGGCAACTTCGTAAACCGCGCTTTGCAGCTCACCAAGAAGTATTGGAACGGCGTTGTTCCTGCTTGTGGCGAATTGCAGGAGGTTGACCAAAAGGCTATAGCTGAGTTCAAGGATGTGAAGGAGAAGGTTGAGCAGTATCTTGACGTATTCAAGTTCCGCGAGGCACAGAAAGAGGCTATGAACCTCGCCCGCATCGGCAACAGATATATCACAGAGTGTGAGCCTTGGAAGGTTTGGAAGACCGATCCTAAGCGTGTAGAGACAATCCTCAATATCTCGCTCCAGCTCGTTGCCAACCTTGCAATAGCTTTCGAACCATTCTTGCCATTCTCTTCTGAGAAGCTCCGCAAGATGATCAATATGCCTAACTTTGAGTGGACACAGCTCGGCAGCACCGACCTCCTTAAGGCTGGCGACCAGCTTGGCGAACCAGAGTTGCTCTTCGAGAAGATTGAAGACGAGGTAGTAGAAGCACAGCTCAAGAAGCTTGCTGATACCAAGAAAGCAAACGAAGAGGCTTCATACCAGGCAGCACCTGTTAAGCCTGAGGTTAGCTTCGACGACTTCGAGAAACTCGACATCCGCGTAGGTCATATCATCAACTGCGAGAAGGTTAAGAAGTCGAAGAAACTCTTGAAGTTTGCTATCGACGATGGCTCAGGCGTAGAGCGCACCATCCTCAGCGGTATCGCTGCCTACTATGAGCCTGAGCAGCTGATAGGCAAGGATGTATTGTTCGTTGCCAACTTTGCTCCTCGCAAGATGATGGGCATAGAGAGTCAGGGAATGATTCTTAGCGCTGTCAACTTCGATGGCAATCTTACAGTCACCTCACTCCTTGGCAAGGTAAAGCCAGGAAGCCAGGTAGGATAAAAATAAAAGGTTTTATTATTAATTAATGAGATATGAAGAAAATACTATCTTTAGCATTGTTGCTTATTGCGACATTCTGCGCTAATGCACAGATGCTCGATCCTGTTAAGTTCACATCGACACTAAAGACAGGAAATACATCAGAGGGTGAAATCATCTTCTCTGGTAAGATAGAGAAGGGTTGGCACGTGTATTCAACAGGCCTTGGCTCTGATGGTCCTGTGTCAGCATCGTTTAATGTCAATAAACTCGATGGTGTGAAGCTCGTTGGCAAACTTAAGCCTGTAGGCCACGAAATTTCAAACTTCGACCAGATGTTTGGCATGGACCTTAGATACTTCGAGCATAGCGTGAAGTTTGTTCAGAAGGTTAAGTTCACTAAGCCTAACTATACCATTGACGCCTACTTGGAGTTTGGCGCTTGCAACGACGAAAACTGTATGCCTCCTACCACCGTTGATATCAAGAAGAGTGGTAAGTCGCCTGCCATCGACGCTGATGCTGCTGCCGAAGCTGCTACTGCTGAGGCTCAAGACCAGACCGCTGCTGCCGACACCACAGCCGCTGCTGATAGCACCGTTGCTGCAGCTCCTATTGCTGCCGACAACGAGCAGCTTTGGAAACCTGTAGTTAAAGAGCTTCAGGCTTTCGGTGGTACAGCCGATATTGCCAACCACTCATTGTTCTACATCTTCTTGATGGGACTCATCGGTGGTTTGCTCGCTTTGGTTATGCCATGTATCTGGCCTATCATCCCAATGACCGTAAGCTTCTTCTTGAAGCGTGCTAAGGATGATAAGAAGAAGGGTATCCGCGATGCCGTTACCTATGGTATCTCTATCGTCATCATCTATCTTGGCTTAGGTATCTTGGTGACAGCAATCTTTGGTCCAAGCAAGCTCAACGAACTCTCTACCAATGCTGTATTCAACATCTTCTTGTTCTTGCTGTTGGTAGTATTCGCATTGTCGTTCTTCGGATGGTTTGAAATCAAGTTGCCAGATAGCTGGGCAAACTCTGTAGACACCAAGGCTTCTAATGCCACAGGCTTGATTTCTATCTTCCTCATGGCATTCACCCTTGTATTGGTATCATTCTCTTGTACAGCACCTATCATCGGCTTGCTGTTGGTAGAGACCGTTACTTCGGGCAACTGGATAAGCCCTGCCGTAGGTATGTTGGGCTTCGCATTGGCGTTGGCTTTGCCATTCACATTGTTCGCCATGTTCCCATCATTGCTCAAGTCGGCTCCTCGCTCAGGTTCTTGGATGAACACCATCAAGGTTGTATTGGGCTTCGTAGAGTTGGCATTTGCATTGAAGTTCTTCTCTGTTGCCGACCTCGCTTACGGATGGCACCTTCTCGACCGTGAGGTATTCCTCTCATTGTGGATTGTCATCTTCGGTGCTCTCGGCTGCTACCTTGTAGGCTGGTTGAAGTTCCGTACCGACGAGATTGGTGGCGAGATAGATCGTCCTATGCCTGTAGCATGTATCATGCTCGGCTTGTGCTCTTTGGCTTTCATGGTATATATGATTCCTGGTCTTTGGGGTGCTCCTTGCAAGGCTGTCAGCGCTTTCGCTCCTCCTGTCAACACTCAAGACTTCAACCTCAATACCAAGATTGTTGAGGCTAAGTATACCAACTATGAAGAGGGTATGGCTGCTGCTAAGGCTCAGGGCAAACCAGTATTGGTTGACTTCACTGGCTTCGGTTGTGTAAACTGCCGTAAGATGGAGGCTTCTGTATGGACCGACCCTCAGGTAGCTGATAAGCTTACTAAGGACTATGTTCTCATCTCGCTCTTCGTTGACGATAAGACAAAGCTTGCTGAACCTATCGAGGTAGAGCAGAATGGTCAGAAGCGCACTCTTCGCACCGTAGGTGATAAGTGGAGCTATCTCCAGAGCTCTAAGTTTGGTGCCAATGCTCAGCCTTTCTATGTTGCTGTCGATGCCGATGGTAATCCTCTTACCGGAAGCTTCTCATTCAAGGAAGATGTTCCTGCATACCTCGACTTCCTCAATAAGGGACTTGAAGCTGCAAGAAAATAATCATCATGAAAACCATGTTTGACAACAATACAATAGACAGCATCCTATCTCTTATTAATAAAGAGGTAGTGCCAGCTGTAGGATGTACAGAGCCTATGGCGGTTGCACTTTGCACCGCCAAGGCTACTGAAATCCTTGGACGTAGACCAGAGAAAATCACCGTGATGCTTTCTGCCAATATGCTGAAAAATGCTATGGGCGTAGGCATTCCTGGTACTGGCATGGTTGGACTCCCTATAGCTATAGCCCTCGGTGCTATAGTCGGCAAGTCGGAATATAAGCTCGAGGTCATCCGCGACCTCACTCCTTCTACCCTCGCCATGGGCAAGGAATATATAGCAGAAGACAAGATTGACATCCGCCTTAAGGATGGCAATGTAGACAAACTCTATATCGAGGTTATCTGCGAAGGTTGTGGACATTCAGCAACAGCTATCATCACCACCAGCCACACCAACTTCGTTTATGAAGAAAAGGATGGCAATGTGGCTTACGACAAGCGTACTGCTGCAGGCGAAGTGGCTGAAGATGGCGACATCGCTCTCAATATGCGCATGGTCTACGACTTTGCTATGACAACACCTGTAGAGAAGCTCGCCTTCATCCTCAAAACTAAGGAGTACAATATGAAGGCTGCTGCCGAGAGTATCAAGGGCAACTATGGTCATTGCCTTGGCAAGACTATGGATCGTCCGCTTTCTCATGGTATCTTTGGCACAAGCATCTTCTCGAAGATGATTTCTCGCACCGCCCTTGCCTGCGATGCTCGTATGGGTGGCGCCATGATTCCTGTCATGAGCAATAGCGGTTCGGGCAACCAGGGCATCTGTGCCACAAACCCTGTGGCTGTGTTTGCCGACGAGAACGAGAATACCGAAGAAGAGCTCATCCGTGCTCTTACCCTTAGCCATCTCACAGCTATCTATATCAAGCAGAGCCTTGGCAAACTCTCAGCCCTCTGTGGTTGTGTTGTTGCCAGCATTGGTTCAAGCTGCGCCATCACCTACCTTATGGGAGGCGACTATCAGCGCATCTGCCACTCTGTAAAGAATATGATAGCCAACCTTACAGGTATGATTTGCGATGGAGCAAAACCAAGTTGTTCGCTTAAGATTTGTTCTGGCGTGTCTACAGCCCTTCTCTCAGCTCTCCTCAGCATGGAAGGCAAATATGTTTCTGAGGTAGAGGGTATCATCGATAGCGATGTCGATAAGTGCATCCACAACCTCACCAGCATTGGCAAAGAGGCTATGTGTGCTACCGACGACATGGTATTGAAGATTATGACAAGCAAATAGCCGTACGCTATTTTATTATATACTGAAGTTTCGCATGTATGGAAGTTATAGTAGTTAAAGAAGTTATCACTCCCTTCGGTCGTTAGAAGTTATAGCCAATAGCCTTTTTGGTTGTATATTTAGCTATAAAGCATATGGCTTTAACTTCTCTAACTTCTTTAAATTCTTTAACTTCCACATTTGCGAAAGTTGAGTACTATATATAAAAGGTATAGCAAAATAAAGAAGCTAATGGACCCATTATTTCTACTACAGTTTGCATGTTTCATATTCATGATCATCAATGCCTTCATCGTGGCAGTCTCTCATCTGCATGTAAGATGGGAGAACAAGCGGTATGAGCATTCACGCTGGATGATTGTTGCCGCCATGGTAGGACTGGCGATACAATATGCTATGCAGATGGCTTTCGGATTCCGTGCTACTCACGATGATATTGGTGCCGTCATCAACATTGTTATCTATACTCCCTGTTTCTCGCTTATTTCTATGGCTATCTTCAACATAGAGACCACCCGTACCAACAGCAGGAAGATGAATCTTGTGTGTGGTGGCATTTGGGCAGCCATCCTCATAGTTTTTTGCGTAGGCATCAGTCTCCATCATAGCCTGTATATCAAAGAAGGGCTATATATTATGCTTGCATTGTTTTGCGTAAGTGTAGCCTACAGTATATCCATGATAGCGCGTGAGATGATAAGGCGTAAGAATATGCTTGAGACAATGGCAGCAACAGATATGTTGCCCTATGTGAGATATTCGCGTGCCAGCGTATTTATTCTCTGTCTTTCATTTCTCATTATGCCTGTTGCCATCCTCTCCACCACCTTATTATATATAATAGGTCCGATGGTGTTGGTTGCCTTGCTGTTCTTCAATCTCACGTTTATAGCTCTCGGCAGCCACTACATTCCTACCGAAGAACTCCTTGACAAAGAAGAGGAAAACAACGAGCCTGCGAAAACAGCTGCAGAATCTTTATACCCACAACTCTCGGCAGAGAGCAGAAATAAGATTCAAAAAAGTCTTGATGAATGGTGTGAGCATTTGGGATATAAGGATACTACTGTGAATATGCTCACCCTCTCTCGCTCGCTTGACATCTCTAAAGATGATCTGTCTGCCTTCTTCGACCAGTGCCAGAAGTCTACATTCAGACTTTGGCTTAGCGATATTCGTTTCAATGCTGCAAAGAAGATGATGTCGGAATATCCTGACTATAGCAACGACATCATTTCTGCCGAATGTGGCTTCTCTTCCCGCACCTATCTCTACCGCCTTTTCAAAGAAAAAGAAGGTTGCACTCCTACCGAATGGAGAGATAAACAGACAGTATAATCTTTTTTGCTTTGTCCCACACGGATACCGCAGAGAACACTGATTTTTTTAAGACCACGATATTTGTTTTTAAAGAACACGAGATTTGTTTTTAAAGAACACGAATCGTGCGAATCTACCGAATCTTCATATTAAAATCTCAAGCACGAAACTCCAGCTTCAGAGCCCATCGGGCTCATTCGTGTTATTTGGCTTATTCGTGTTCGTAAAATCTCGAGCATTTCGTGTGTTTTTTTAAGAACACGAATCGTGCGAATCTACCGAATATAGATAAAATTCAGGCACGAAACTCCGGCTTCAGAGCCCATCGGGCTCATTCGTGCGATTCGGAAGATTCGTGTTCGTAAAATCTCCAGCTGTTCGTGTTTTTTTAAGAACACGAGATTTGTCGTAGACCCACTGACCAACGGGAAGTAATCGTGCGAATCTACCGAATCTTATATATTAAAATCTCAAGCAAGAGACTCCAGCTTCAGAGCCCATCGGGCTCATTCGTGCGATTCGAATTATTCGTGTTCTAAAAAATAGCAGTTCGTGTTCGTAAAATCTCCAGCATTTCGTGTTTAGCTTAAGAGCCCAGCGGGCTCAAATATGTGTCGTCAGTGCTATCCGTGTGCGACATAATGAAATACTTGGTAATGCTTTCGCTCCTGAAAATCCTTTACGTTATATTCTTGACATCTGTTAGCATGCTGATTTATATTAGTTGCTATGCTGATTTATATTAGTTGCTAATTGGTAGCTAACTATATTACTCTTTCGTTCAACAGGGGCTGAACGGTCAAGTATCTTAAGATAAATTGCAAAGTATGTTATCTTCTACGACCGTTCAGCCTCTGTTGAACGAAAGGCGCAGTTAATATGGTGTTTTAACGAAGTAGATTAAAAGGGGTGGGGAAAGTATGAAGCATTTTAGTGTTTAATGTTTAGTGTTTAATGTTTAGCGGAACAGCAAAACGGCAAGTCTTATCAGGTGTAGAAATTATGATTCATCTACCCACTACAATAGTCATGTGAAAAGTTAAATTCTGAAATTACTTCTTTGTTTCTTTGGTAAAACAAACAAAACATCGTAACTTTGCATCGCTCATCTATAATTAGAAAGAGTTTCGAGACCCGATTGCCTTTGATGCATCTCGGGTCTTGCGTTTTATATCGGGGTAGGTATTCTTTTCTTCATTTTCTTTAAAAGCTGCCTTGGGTCAGTGGATATTTCATGGGGAAAGATTGGAAATGCTAGATAATATTGTAGTAGCGAGAACTTGCCTGGAAGGCAATACGAGGGTGTGTCAAAACTTCCTTATTATACTTTCGTTAGTGGAAGAGGTTAATGATAGATTGGCATCTTAATGATTATCAAGAAAATGTGTTTTATTGGTTTCCGCTTGTTAGTTTCAAGAATAAAGCGTAATTTTGTTGATGAAACCCCATGTATATATTAAACTAAGGAGTAAATATGAATACTTCAGTAATAAATGAGCCGAAGCTTGTGGTAACAGTATCTGACCCTACTATGTTGACAAAGCTGAAAAACGCCATCAAAATGTTGAATGGTGTTAGTTCTATTTCTATTTTGAAACCTAAAAAGACAGGTCTGGAACTTGCCGAAGAAGACAAGGCGAAAGGTAGAGTTACCCGATGGAATTCTGTAGACGAAATGTTTGACACTGTTTTAGGAGAATAATATATAAGTTTGGTACAACCAAAAGATTTGACAAGGCTTTAAAGCTTTGTAAAAAGCGTGGCTATCCGATAGAAGAACTAAGTTCCATGCGCTGAGTTCTGAATCTATATTTCTTTGTATGTATTCTGTCATAATCGTAAATATTTGAATACCAGGCACAAATATAATTAAAATATTCAAATCCAAGAAATAATTCGCACTAAAAAATTCAATAGCGAAAAAACAACATGGGCCTATATGCCACGATGAACGGGTGGCATATAGACCCTTGATTGCGAATTAGCGTCCGCATTGTTGCAGCTTTTTAATCTTTCAAGCATCCGATAGGAACCACAAATACACCATCTTTTCTTCGATAAGCGTAATCGCCTGTTCCTGTGAGTACCATCATGAAGGATGGTTCATTCATTTTTTCAGTATTTATTTTGCCTGCAAGAGTTATTAGGTTTGCTGCACCCTCGTTGATGAGTTTGTCGCCACCTAACTTCACTTCAATAAGTCCATATTTGCCATTGCGCAGATGTACTACAGCATCACATTCCAACCCATTTTTGTCACGATAATGGTATACCTCTCCATCTAAAGCATCAGCAAAGACTCTCAAATCACGAATACAGAGAGTCTCAAAAAAGAGTCCCATTGTATTGAGGTCGTTAATAAGGTCTTTAGGTCCCAGTCCTAATACTGCCGTACCTATAGATGGGTCTATGAAATAACGGGTATTTGCTGTGCGGACAGCCGTCTTGGAACGTAGGTTAGGATTCCAGGCTTCGGAATCCTCTATGACAAAAATCTTGCGCAAGGCTTCCAGATAGCTACCTGCAGTCTTTGCGCTAATTTCATTTTCGTCATTTGTCATCATATCAGCCACAATCGTTCCGATGGTTGCTTGCGAACCTTGGTTACGAGCGTATGAGCGTAATAGCAATCTTGTAGTCGTTGCGTTGCGATTCACTTCATCTACTCGCGAAACATCTTTCTTAATGACAGCATCCACATAGTCGAATGCTTGTTCCAATGCTGCTTCGCCTTGTAGACCACAGGCAAAAGGCCAACCTCCACGGCATATCAGGTATGCCAGGTCGTCTATTTTTAGTTTGTTAATGGCTACTATCTTTTCAGGAGTTTCAAATAAATGTGCCAAACTAACCTTGCCATTTGATTCTCCAGACTCATATAGACTCATTGGTCGCATAGTTAGCCAACTGAACCGTCCTGTTCCAGAATGGTGCATATCTTTTTCATCTGCAGGAACAGCAGAGCCTGTCAATACAAACTGCCCAACGCTGTGCCGATGGTCAACCTCAAATCTGATGGCATCCCAAAGTTTTGGTGCAAGTTGCCATTCATCAATAAGCCTTGGTGTTTCGCCCTCAAGCAAGACAGAAGCATCTATCTCTGCCATCTGTAGATTGGTTTCCAATGATGCAGGATTATCCATATACAGAATACTTTTAGCCTGTTGCTCGGCAGTGGTAGTCTTTCCACACCATTTTGGCCCTTCTATCAAGATAGCCCCCTTACTTGCCAGTTTCTTTGCCAACATTTGGTCTGCAATTCTATGTTTGTATTCCATATTTTCGAATATTGATTATACGTATGCAAAGATACAACTTTTTTTTGTATTTCCTCAGTTGGCTGTGTTTTATTTCCTCAGTTGGCTGTGTTTTATTTCCTCAGTTGGCTATATTTCGTTTCCTCAGTTGGCTGCATTTCGTTTCCTCAGTTGGCTATATATATTACTATAGGGCATTTTTTTGTTATACATTCTTTTGCTGCATCATTTATTTTTCATAAATTCGCACCGGAAAAATGTTTCAGACTAACATATATGAAAAAGACTATCAACTTTATCATTACTGGCGCTATGTGTTTAGGCATTAGCGCACCTATTTCTATTAATGCTTCAGAGTTGCAGAAGAAACCAGCAAAGGTAGAGAACCTTGGGAAACCTGCAAAGATCAAGAAGCAAAAGCAACGTTCTATAAAAAATGTTTCGCCAATAAGGGTGGAGAGTCCTGTAGGCACAGTACCACGTTTGCCTTGGCAAGTGTGGGTGACTTATAGTGATGGTTCGCACGAATGGCGACAAGCTAAGTGGGAGAACTATATGCGTGCTACTGAGCAAGCAGAGGCTGACCCACAACGCAATCCAGTAGGTAGCGAATATACAATTGAGGGTTATATCATTGGCGACAACACTACAAACAAAGGTTACCCACTTGTTGCAACCGTGGTTGTTACTAACAATAAATGGGATACTCCAAACTGCCATCCTGTGGCAAATCCTCTAAAGCTAACGGAGGTGAGCATTAATGGCAAAAACCGCTTGACTAACAATAGGAACCTTAATATCAAGACTCTGTTGTCGTGGGATATCACTCAGCAACTTTATAATTATCGCGATACATACGGATTGCCTACCGATGGCTATACCGTGGCTGATGGCTGGGATTCGCCAACAACAAAGCTTAAAGGTCATGGCTCAGGTCACTATATGAGTTCATTGGCTTTCGCCTTTGCTTCATGCAATCCTAATGAAGAAACTGCCGAGAAGACAGAACTGCGCAAGAGAATAAAGAGAATGGTTGACGAACTGCGTGCTTGCCAAGAGCGTACTTTCGTTTGGGATAGCACGCTAAACCGATATAGAGAGGCTCGCGACTATGCTCCAGAAGAAGTGCTAATGAAGATGGGAGGAAGCTGGGCTGACTTTGATAGGTATAAGAAGGATTATCGCAATTATGGATATGGATACCTTAATGCCATTCCTGCTGCTCATCCTGCACTCATAGAGAAATATGCTCCTTATAATAATGAACAGGGTGTATGGGCACCTTATTATACTATACACAAACAGTTGGCTGGTCTCATAGATATTGCCAATAATATCGACGACAAAGAGATTGCTGCCAAGGCGCTCCTCATAGCCAAAGATATGGGACTATGGGTGTGGAACCGAATGCACTATCGCACATACGTGAAAGCGGATGGCGACAAGGCTCAGCGACAGGCTAAACCTGGCAACCGCTATGAAATGTGGAATATGTATATTGCTGGCGAAGTGGGAGGAATGGCTGAGTCGCTTGCTCGACTAAGCGAAATGGTGGATAGTAAGGACGAGAAGGAAAAACTCTTAGAGGCTGCCAACTGCTTCGATACTCCTGCTTTGTTCAACCCTCTGGCGGCAAACATCGATGATATAAGAACCAGACATGCTAATCAGCATATCCCAATGATTACTGGTGCGCTGAGATCGTTTATCGGCAACTGCAATCCTTATTACTACAATATAGCATACAACTTCTGGAATATGATGCAAGGCAAATATGTGTATGCTATGGGAAGCGTAGGCAATGGCGAGATGTTTCGTCAGCCTTATTCGCAGATATTGTCGATGAATACCAACGTGATGAGCGACAGCAAACGCGATATGTATCCTAATCCTGATATCAACGAGACATGCTGTGCATATAATCTTGCCAAGCTCACTAAAGACCTCAACGGCTTCAATCCTGATAATGCAGAGTATATGGATTACTATGAGCGTGTGCTCTATAATCAGATAATAGGCTCGTTGCATCCCGAACATTGGGCTGTTACATATCAGTATGCTGTTGGTATGAATGCCATAAAACCTTATGGCAACAATACTCCACAAAGCACATGCTGCGGAGGTACAGGCGCTGAGAACCATGTGAAATACCAAGAGGCTGCTTATTTCGTTAACGACAACACTATGTGGGTGGGACTCTATATGCCTACAACTGCTCGATGGGAGGCTAAGGGAGTGACTATAGAGCAAGAGTGTGAGTGGCCTGCACAACATAGCATGCTCACAATAAGAACCAACGGTAAGGCTACTGCCGACTTTACTCTCAAGCTACGTGTGCCTTATTGGGCTACAAAGGGCTTCGACATAAAGCTCAATGGTAAGTCTATTGCCAAGAGCTATCTTCCATGCTCGTATGCTGCAATAAGCAACCATATATGGAAAGACGGGGATAGAGTAGAGGTATGTATGCCTTTCACTAAGCATGTGAACTGGGGACCCGACAAGATGGATCTTGCTGCTACTGGCAAGAATGAGGTTCGCACTCCTTTCTCTCCTCAATGGGTGGGAACTATTATGTATGGTCCGATGGTAATGGCAACAAAGGATATTAAAGAGTGGAAGAATGCTGATATCACACTGTCGTCAACGCTCAACGAGCTTACGCTAAAAGATGATGGTGCTACCGACGGAACCAACGATAAGCTATATACTCTGCAGATGCAGACTCCTGATAACAGAACTATAACATTCACTCCCGACTATTATCAGACTGACCACTCTACCCACTATCTGCGCATTGACATGCAGACAGGGGCAAAGAAGCTGGTTGCTAAAGGTGTTGATAAGACTTCGCTCGAGCAGGCTCTCGCCATAGCTAAAGAGCGTATGGATAATCAGAAGGCATGGGAAGCGATGAGCGTAAAGATGCCAGCATTCGCTCCTTGGGCTCCTAATGGTTATGCAAGATTATGCCAGCAAGTGAAAGCTGCTGAGGCTATAAACGCTTTGGATAAGAAGAATCTGACCCAAGCAAAGGTCGATGAGGCTGTATCTGCCCTTAATGTGGCTATCAACACCATGCGACCAGGCAACTTGGCAGAACCAGAGGATCTTAACAAATTGTTATCATTGTTGACCAACGCTAAGAATATTCAGAACAAGACTACTGAGCTACGCGAGGCTATTGACTATGCCGACATGGTGGTGCAGTATGTCAACGATGGTTCAGGCACCCACGACCTAATAGAAAAGGCAATCAATAAATTTGGTGCAGTTAAGTAGTTGTTCATAATTAATCGCATATATGAATCTTATAAAAAGGTTATGCTTTCAAATGCCTTTACGCCCTCTTTTAGCCCGTATGCCCAGCTCTCATCGGTCATGTAGCCCGCTACACTCCCTCTTCGGAGCTGAACATACGGACCAAAATATGGCATAAAATCATTTAAATTAATTTTGAACACCTACTTAAGAAATAAGCTTTTGTGAACAGGCACTTTGATATTCTACGAGGATGTATCAAAAATAAAAACAGCACGCCCTATTCGGGGTGTGCTGTTTTGACTTTTGATAAACCATTATCTTTTACTCTTTATTCTTCCGTTTTGAATATACAATCCCTTGTGTGGCGCAGTCATTCGCTGACCTGCGATATTGAAGATTGCATTGTTGGCAGAAGCTGATGGAGTGTTGATTTCGCTAATGCCGTTGGTGAGCTTCTGTAGTAGGCGGATGTTGTCTATATATAATAAGGTGTTGTTGGCAGCGCCTGTGCTTGCAGATGAAGAATATCCGAGCGAGAGAGTTACGTCGGTATCTGTATCGAGGTCGAAGTCGTAGACCATCAACTGCCATGTGTTTGGAGCATCTGGATAGCGATAGTCTGTGGTGCCATTGTATGAGACGCCCGTGAGCGAGGTATTGGTGTTGCTGGCTGTTGTAACCTTCTTACCATCGTTGTTGGTTTGGTTGGCGCAATCGTACTTCATATCAAGGAGCACACGATAAGAGCCTGCAGGGAGAGAAACCTTTTGAGTGATGGCGTTGTTGCCCTTGTCCCATGAGTTGAGGACGGTGAGGGTGCGGTCGCCAGCAGTTTCGTCGCTAACGCTACGGCCTGTCTTTGCTGCATAGTTGCCTACGTTGCTTGGACTAACACAGAACATGGTGTTGCTGTAAGGCATAGAGTACATACGGCAGAAGTTGCTACCACCGCTGAGGGTGCTGTTAGGAGTCCAGCCTGCAACAGGCAAGAGGTTTTGCCATTTGCTGCTGATAGGAGCCACTTTGTTGGTGTAGCATTTAGCGTATGTAGCACCATTAGATGTGATATTGGTGCTTACAGTACCATAGGTTTCGTCTTCTTCGAAGTTTCCGTTCTGCACACAGTTTTCTGTAATGTCCTTATATCCTTTCGTGAAATCTTCTGTTTCGGATGTGGGAAACGTAGCACCTTCCACGAGAAGGTCGCCTCCAGAGATAGTTACTTTAGCACAATCAGATATTTTTATGGTCTTTTCTACTATACCATTGTCGGTGATGGCGCGAATATTGTATTCGCATACGCAGTCAGCCATATTCTGGATATATGCAGAGTTGTTGTCGTCTTTATCAAGAACTGTAGATAGCGAAGAGTCGTCGACGAAGATGCGGGTTGCACTAACAGCACTATTGTTTTGCTCGATGGCTACAGAGAGTTTGCCCATGAAAGAAGGCTGGCTAACTACAGGAATACCGAGTGGAGTGACAGGCATTTCAAATTCAGCCTTCTTGTCGCTCATGAAGTTTGAGAGAAATAGATAGCGTGTGCCATCAGGGTCGGCAGCCAAGGCTCCATTCCATCCCTCTGGTAACTTGTCGGTGAGAGAGATAAACTCGTCGCTCATCTGCTTGGTCTCTGTGGCATCGATATTGCTGTAGTATACAACGTTGCGGCTATCTACCTTTTCGCCATTATGGAACTGGCGGCTCTTAGTAGAGTAAGAAGGGTAGAGCTTAGCAGTCATTATAGAGTTGTTGTTGCCACGATCGCCAAAGCCCATTTGCTTGTCGCCATGCGAGATGATACCGAGAGCGTTGTCTACGTTGACCCAAGGTGAAGTGAAGGTCATGAACTGTGAACCATCGCTCTGCTTGTGAGTGTCGTCGTAGTATAGTGTGCGGTGAGTCTTGGTAAGCTCGTCTACCGAGATAGCGGTGAGTCCACCTTGCTCCTTAGTGATGGTACCATCGGCAAGAGCAGAAACATAGTCGAGATAGATAACAGCGTTGCCTGGAGTAGAATATATTGCGAAGCGGTTGTTGAGAGTAGACTCGTTGGTGTTGAGTTCACCATTCATCACCCATGCGTCGCCATCAAACTGGTATACACCATTAACTACAGGAGTAGCGTTGGTCTTCTTGCCGTTGACGGTATAGAAGCCGAGGAAGTTGCCCGTGTTGTTCTGCTTGTAAGGCACGATAATCTTGTTCTTATCTACAGAGTTTGAAGCGATATAGCCAGTATAACTTGATATGCCTGGTGCCCAAGAGAAGGTTGTGAAGCGATCTTTGGTGTATGCTCTGACGATATTTTGCGACTTGATATGCTTAGCTGCAGAATACTGCTGACGGAAGGTTTCGAAGTCAGAAGCCTGGAGGTTGGCAGTAGAGGCAACAGAGTGCATGAGGTAAGTCATCATAACGCGATGAGCCTCTACACCCATACGGCGTGCACCGATATCAGAACGAAGGAGCCATGAACCATCAGAGGTGGTGGTTTGGCGAGCCTTTATCATCTTGTAAGCAAGATTTTCGAGCATCAACGCATCTGCATCTCTGAGGAAGCAGGCGTTGGTGGTATAAGATGTTATCTGGTCGTAGAGGAACAGGCTCCAGTCGTTGCCGTTAGGCATAGCAAGTTCGCCATCAGCAAGAGCAAGCCAGTTGAGCACTTCCTTCTGCACCTTGTCGTTGTTGTGCATCAAAGCGTTGGTCTTCCATTTCTCTTCACCGTAGAGCGATGTCTGGAAGAGCTTCAAGGCAAGAGCTGCTTCGCCAAGTTCCTGGATTACCACATTCTGATAAGAGGTGTGGAAATAGTTATGGTTTTGCAGGGTGTAGTCGTCGTAGAGATTCTGACCTTTGTAGAGGTTGGCAACAGTAGTGTTGTTGTATTCAGGGTCGATGACGGTATTGTTGTTAGCATCATCCTTGTGAGAATAGCTGTTGATAGCAAACTCGCGTAGACGAGCAAACCACTTTGGTGCCAACTCGTCGTTAGGGAACAAGCCGAGAGTTGCTGCAAGCACGTCAGCCTCCCATCCATTCTCTTCAGCCTTGGTGTCGCCAGCATAGCCTGTAGGAATAGAGCGGTTTAGCTCGTAGTTGCATTCTGCCTTGAGCAATGCTTTGATATATCCCTTTTGGTTGTCAGAGAGCTTATCCCATTGGAAGAATGCAGAATAAGCTACCGACATAGCCCAAAGCGAACTTTCCCAAACATGGTCGGAAGCAGATGTAGAGCCCCAATAGTTGTTGTCGGCACAAACCTTCAGTTTGTTGGCTTTATGAGTGGAGTAAGCAAAAACGAGCGATTTCATAGCCATCTGCTCAATATCGTCCCAAGAGACGTTGGCAGGCAATGTAACCTTATCTTTGCCATATTTAGCAAGGAATGCACATATCATAGAGAGGTCGGCATTAGAGCGCACACCGTCCTCATTGTTCTTCATAGTAGAATTGCTCTTGAAACATCCGCATGGTTCACCCTTGCTGTTAGGAGTCTGAGCAGCTTGGAAATCGTTCTTCAAGTATGTTGTGAAGTTGGCAAGCATTTGTAGCAAGTCGCCCTGCATAGTAGCTTCGTCAATGAAGTCACCATTTATGATGCCTTCTGTTACGCTCTTCACTTGATCTTCTGTAGGGTCGCCTGGTTCTACATAGTCGTCGGCAAGGCGAGTGAGGCGTACATTATCAATCATGATGCAGCTACCACCAGATTGCCAGTCTATGCCAATACCAATTTCTGCCAAGCCATCTACTTCCTGCTCGAAGTTGAGTTCATAGGTCTGCCACTTAGCAGTTGTGAAATAGCTTGCTGAGCCTTGGGCGAAAGATGTTGTAGCGTTGTCATCATTTGCTATGAGGCGGAACGATGATGTGGCTGAGTTGGCGTAAGCCGAGCGAACATCAGCCTGAAGTTTGTACTTTCCCTTAGGCAATGATGCTATTGACTGGTTGAGAGTGGTGGTGCCAGCCGACCATCCCTGGCGTAGATAGTATGCCTGGGTACCATCGCTGATGGTAGTAACTTTACCAAAGTTGTTGTCGGTAAAACAATCGGTTGTAACCAAGAGCGATGTCACTCCTGTTCCTGTCACCGTCCATTCTGAAGGAGCTGTGGTTTTGTATCCACGCAGTCCGTCAGCAGAGTTGTTCACGGCTTCCATCGTTTTGAGATCATCAAGTTCGAAGGATGCATTCTTTACATACTCTGCAGTAACGTCTGTTTGTGCCATCATGCTGGTAGAGAATGCCAGCGATGCGAGTAATAAAATGGTTTTCATCTTGTAGTTGTTTTCGAGTTTAGAATGTTGATAGTGTTAATTAGTTGTACATATATAGGTTTTACTTTGCAAAGATAACGCTTTTATTGATAATTTACTCTATCTTTAGCAAGAAATGTTGGAAGACAAGAAGGGATAATAAACAACAAAAGGGTGAAATCAATAATGATTTCACCCTTTTGCTATAGCTTAACCTAAGCTTATGAAGTTGGACCAACGGGATTCGAACCCATAATGACAGAACCAAAACCTGTAGTGTTACCATTACACCATGGTCCAATTTCCGTTTGCAAAGGTAGTGCTTTTTTTGTCTACTACCAAATTTTCGACAATATTTCTTTATGTTAAGCCTTTAGTAAGGACTTGAATAACTATTCGAAATATATTACTTTACAGTGATAAGGAAGTAATTCTTCTTACCCTTCTGTACGAGAAGATACTTTCCGTCGATGAGGTCATCTTCGGTAACAACCTTATCGAAAGCAGCCAACTTCTCCTTATTGAGGCTCACGCCACCACCCTTAACGAGCTTACGCATTTCGCTCTTGCTTGGGAAGATGTCCATGCCTTCTTGGTTGAATACGTCGATAGCTGGCTGGCCAATAACGTCGCGACCTACTGTGTAGTGAGGCACACCATTGAAGACATCGAGGAATGTAGCCTCGTCGAGCTTCTGGAGATTCTCCTTAGTAGCCTTGCCGAAGAGAATGTTAGAAGCCTCCTGTGCTGTCTGCAAGTCTTCTGCAGAGTGTACCATAGTGGTAACCTCTTCAGCAAGACGCTTCTGGAGCACACGGCGACCAGGATCCTGCTTGTGCTCTTCTACGAGAGCATCGATAGTCTCTTTGTCGAGGTCGGTGAATATCTTGATATACTTTTCAGCATCGTCATCGCTAACGTTGAGCCAGAACTGATAGAAAGCATAAGGAGTTGTGCGGTTGCGATCGAGCCAGATGTTTCCGCTCTCGGTCTTACCAAACTTCTTACCGTCAGCCTTGGTAATCAAAGGACAGGTGAGGCAGAATACCTCAACATCGTTGCCCAATGTGCGGTGGATGAGCTCTGTACCTGTAGTCATGTTGCCCCACTGGTCGTTGCCACCAAGCTGTAGGCGTACGCCATATTTCTGATACTGATATAAGAAGTCGTAGCCCTGAAGGAGCTGATATGTAAATTCTGTGAATGACAAACCATCGCGAGCCTCACCGTTCAATCGCTTCTGCACAGAGTCTTTAGCCATCATGTAGTTTACGGTGATGTGCTTACCAACCTCACGTGCAAAGTCGAGGAATGTGAAGTCCTTCATCCAATCATAGTTGTTCACCATCTCAGCCTTGTTAGGTTCTGTGCCATCGAAGTCGAGGAACTTGGAAACCTGCTTTTTGATAGCTTCCTGGTTGTGATAGAGAGTGTCTGCATCAAGCAGATTGCGCTCCTGGCTCTTGCCTGAAGGGTCGCCAATCATACCGGTAGCACCACCAACGAGAAGATAAGGCTTGTGGCCACAGCGCTGCAAGTGGCGAAGCATCATGATGCCACAGAGGTGACCAATATGCAATGAGTCGGCGGTAGGGTCAGTACCGAGATATGCTGACACCATATTCTTCTGCAAGAATTCTTCGGTACCTGGCATCATCTGTGCCAACATACCACGCCATTTTAGTTCTTCTACGAAATTCTTCACTTTATTATGGTTTTATGTTATTTCAAAGGGTTAATGTAAAAACATATGGGGTGTTATGGTACAGGGTCGTAGCCGCTGCCTCCCCAAGGATGGCATCTCAGCAGTCGACGTATGGCAAGCCAAAGACCTTTGATGGGGCCGTGCTTTATGATAGCTTGGCGTGCATACTCCGAGCATGTGGGCTGAAATCGGCACGAGGGTGGGGTGAGAGGAGAGATGCAAGTTTGATAAAACCTTATTGGCAATAGCAGCATAAAAACCACTATGCGTGAGCACCAATGGATGAAAGTTTTCATAGTCGCTCGCTTATTCTACCCAGCAGGTTTATCATCTTCGACTTTATCTCGTCGGTATCGTGCAATTCAGCGTCGAGCCAGATGAAAGCCATTGTCAAGTATTTGCTTTCGTGCTTCTTCATCTGTTCTGTCACGATGGCTTTGTTGAGTCTGTAGGCTTCTCTTATCTGCCTTTTCACCCTATTGCGCTTAACCGCTCTCTTGAAGCATTTCTTAGGCACACTCACCATAATCTGGCACTGTTCCTGCTGTGGGGTGTCAGATACGAGGTATACCACCCTTATAGGAAACGCTGACAATGAGCGGCTGTGTCCGCCCTTGAACAGATTGTCGATAGCTATCTTGCTGCAAGTGCGTTCCGACTTCCTTAGGGTATATAGGTTGTTAATGCTCCTTTCTGTCATCTATATATATAATATGTGTATGAGCCTACTCCTCGTCTCTGATGTTGGCGAGGTAGGCATTCAATGCGCTTGTCATTGATGGGTAAGCAGATGTTGGTGCTTCGATATCGAGACGCAGACCTTCGTCTGCAACAGTCTTTGCTGTAGCAGGACCGAAAGCTCCGATGCGAATGTCGCCTTGCTTGAAGTCAGGAATGTTCTTGGTGAGGGCTTTTACGCCTGTAGGACTGAAGAACAACAACATGTCGTAGTCGAAATCCTTAACCTCTTGCTCTGTGAGGTCGTTGCTAACGGTGCGGAACATCACACATTCAGTATGGTTGAGGTTCTTTGCATCGAGCAATTCCTTCACGTGGTCGTTGTGGACATCGCTCAGTGGTACGAGATATTTTTCAGCCTTATGCTTCTGCATTACAGGCACGAGATCATCAATCTTGCCAGTAGAGCCGAAGAATATCTTGCGCTTACGATACTGAACGTATTTTTGGATATATAGCGAAATGGTTTCTGTGACACAGAAGTACTTCATATCCTCAGGAATGGTGAGACGCATTTCCTTGGCTATGTTGAAATAGTTGTCTATGGCATGTCTTGAAGTGAACACTACAGCCGTATGACTCAATATGCTCACCTTCTGCTGACGGAACTCCTTGGCAGAGATACCTTCAACCTTGAAGAATGGGCGGAACACCAATTCTACGCCATATTCGTTTGCTATTTCGTAATATGGAGACTTGTCACTTGCAGGTTTGGGTTGAGATACCAGAATCTTCTTAATCATTTCGTATTAATGTCCTAAAAATTAACTTTCAAATAGTTGCACACTGCTATGAGGATTCCCCATAATGAAACAGCAGGTACAATTTCAAGGGTACAAAAGTACAAAATATTTTGCAAAAATGTACCTTTAAATCTAAAAAAGATGATATACGTCTTGTAAAATCCCAACAATTTGGTCAATATTACCACTATTGCCATGTAAATCACGGCATTTTTAGCTTCCATATTGAAGTATGCCATGAGTAAAACAAGTGGGTATAGAAATACTCCTTCTATAGATGAAAGGAATACAAAAGACTTAAGCCATTGTAAAGTATTCTTCTTGTGAAAAAATAACCATCCTGCTATCCAATACATCACACTCTTGGCAAGAAAATAGCTTGCAAAGATTCCTGTCAGGCATCCCATAACAAGGTATTGGTCGATGATGAAGGTCTGCGAAGCATATCCTCTAACGGCATAGAAGAATGTCAGCGAGAATAGTATGCAAGTTTGCAGAAGCAGGAATAGCTGGAAGTGAAGCTCGTTGGATGTTTCTGTAATCTCGGTAGTCTTTGCCCGTGGTGCATAGAAGAAGTTCTTTGCCTGACGGAATATGAACTGGCGGGATTGAGATATAGACACCATGGCTATGATGAAGCATCCCAACAATACAGATGTGACAACATTGTCGCCAGCAAGAGTGTAGGGGATAGGGTCGCCGCCTACTCCTTGTCGCCATGCCACCACCTCTGGCTTATAGATAGAATCCTTCTGTACCAACGATTTGCTATGCCATTGAGGCTCGTTGAGGTTGAAAGTTCTGAGGTCGGGCTTGGTACATGGGGTGCCAAGGGTGTCGGGGCGTGAGCTGTAGGTGATGGGCTTGATCTTGATGTGAGCCCTAATAGCCGAGTCCTGCTGGGCAGGCGTAGCCGACTTGGGCAACCAACTGAGCACTTGGGCTGGAGTAAGCTGTCCTGAATGGTGAACGGCGACAGCCTCTTCAGCAATCGCCGTTCCCTGGGTCTGTATGGTATCTGTGTTTTGTATAAACATTAGCTACCTGTGTGATATTTGCTTTTAATAAGGATGGGGATGTCGTAAAAACGACATCCAACGAGGAATTGGGGGCTAATATAAAGCTAATACTGAGCTAATATAAAGCTAATACTGAGCTAATATAAAGCTAATACTG
>OKRS01000145.1_pt1 | contig 52499 bp, 75 predicted proteins | sample 1601191 | NCBI WGS metagenome assembly OKRS01 (sample SAMEA3541509, study PRJEB24748) | human gut metagenome | biome: human gut; feature: human-associated habitat; material: faeces | place: China | collected 2012
TATAAGGAACAAACACTATATCGCCCTCAAAAATCTTTGTGCCGTTTTTATCTTTGAGGCCTGTGTACTGCCCTACGGTGTCAGGGTTTACAATATAGTGCGAACTCGGCTCGTTGTATTCTTTAGGGTACGGAATAGTAATATAATCGCAAAGCTCGTCATCAGTTCTGCAATATTTAGCTTTATAATAATATCCTTCAACCCACTCGCCGTTATCTATTCGCTTGCCACGGAAAAGTATCTCACGCATTGTTATCACCTCCTTATTCATATTTTATAAATCCGTCGCCATACAGGCGGTTTAACTCCTCGAACTTCTGATACCATTCAATGAGCCTTGTTTGTGTGACCTGTATTTTTCTTTCGAGCGACCACGCTTGCATTGTTTTTAAATCTTCCTGTGTGTATTTGTTTTCACGCATTGCTATTACCTCCGTCCATTTTTGCGCCGCAGTTCGGGCAGTAGTGCCACATACATTCGTAATCGTCAATGCTTGAATCTTCGTCTATAATCCAACTTTCGTGGCAAACAGAACATTCAGCGCAATCAACATCACGCCAACCCAACGGCTCTTGAGTTTCAATCCACTCACCGTGCTTAATTTTTTGTACATCAGCGCGAACAATAAAATCCATACAGCCCAACTTTCTTATATGCTCTTCAATGTCGTTGCAGACTTCCTGCCTATAGCAAACTTCATTGTGTATGCAGTCTTCGCAAGTCATATTTTTACCTCCTTTAAAAATTTCTGATTTGAAACGCATCTCCGCACTGCACTATATCCGGGTAGTTTGACATCGCTATCTTTATCGCATAGGGGTCTATTTCATAGGCATAATACTTGACATTCGTAAAGCCCATTTTATCCAGGCAATACCTACCTGTCGCTATACCGTCATACATAGACAAGACTACAAGCTCTTTGTCCCTCGGAATGTCTTTAAGAGCATGATTTAAGATATGTATAATAACCTCTGCCGTCCATCCGTTGCCGATTGTGTTGTACCGCTGACTATCTCTCACAGCTTTAGTGTAGTTGTCGGGGAGCGTTTGCAGCCTCTCGTATTCGATAGGCATTAGTTTTCTCGGTTTCCCGTCTTGTAGGATTTTATTTACTCTGTGTCCGCCTTTTCCGTCGCAAGTAAGCGTCGGTGATTTGAAATTGATATTGTGTATCCGCTTTACAACATCCATAGCCTTAATATCTAACGAGGCACATACTGCCTTGTCGGTATCGAGTAATGTGTACGGCTTGTCGGTGTACCAATATTTGCTCGGTACCGCTTCGGCGGGTAGTATAATATCTTTTAATACAATCCCTTTTTCCTTTGGCATTTCCGCTTCCCAATTAAACGCATAAAACCGCTCTCGGCTTTGTGCAGATAATAGCCCACTGTTAATGTGTGCGAGTTCTACTCCGAGCTCGTAGCTAATTTGTTCTTGAATTTCTGGGGCTGCGGACTCGTTGTTTTCATATAAGAAAAGGTCGGGCTTAAATCGCTTCTTTGCGATAAGATAATTTAAAAACAATTCCCAACCTATCCCGCTTGCGGTTGTTTCTCTGTCCTTTGTTCTTGCTATACTCCACTTTGTACAAGGGCTTCCGCCGAGTAAAAGCTTAATCGGCGTTCCGCTTTTTGTCACCGTTTTGTTGCAATCCATTGTCTCACCTCCCGCTTGAACCGAATCCGTTATTGCCGCGTGCCGTCTCATCGAGACTATCGACGACTTCAAGCTCGTCGCTGCAAATCGGCAAAATAACGAGCTGCGATATCTTGTCGCCCTTTTCGGCCATGTAGGGAATCCGGGTGTTGTTGTAGAGCTTTACGCAAATACTGCCTGTATAACCCGCGTCAATAACGCCCTCGCTCGTTATGCCGTTTTTAACATTGAGTCCGCTCTTGCTCTTGAGGAATCCGACGAACCCCTGCGGTATCTCGATATGTACGCCTGTGTCAAATATCGCGCTACCATGTGCCGGGACTATCCGACACTCCCTTGCCATGAGGTCAAATCCTGCATCTTCGGGATGTGCCTTGTAAGGCTTAAAAGCTCCATTGTCTAAAACTATCTTCATTTTGTTTGCCTCCTTTTATTATATTATATATCATTGCGCCGCTTTTGTCAATAGTTTTTGCTTTATAATCCTAAAAACTTGCGCATTTCTTTTTGACTCTTGCCTAAATCCTTTTGCCTGCGGTTTTCATTCTTGACTTCTACCGCTACACACTTTTCAAGGATGCGGTCGTATATGCGCCGCTCTGTTATCGTTGCGGGATACAGCAGCTCCTCCCTCGTCAGGTTAGTGGTTATAATCACCGGAAGTCCTGCGCGATATCTTGCGTCTATGACATTATAAACGACTTCCGCCATATACTCTGTTTTTCTTTCTGCCGCGAGGTCATCCAGTACCAACAAGCTGTAACCGTTTAGCTCGTCCAATATGTCCTGCTTGTCGAATGTCGCTCCGAGTTCGTTTGCTATTCGCGCAAAGTTGGTAAATCTGACTGAATAGCCCCTGTCAAGTAGAGCGTTCGCAATAGCCGCCGCATAATAGGTTTTGCCGCATCCGACTTTTCCGAACAGCAAAAGCCCTTGCCCTCTGTCGCGCATTGCCGCAAAGTCTTCAACATACTTTTCAAATGCGTTCGACAGCTTCGGATTCAGCTTGTCGTCTTTTGCAAAAGTCATTTCTCGCATCGTTGAATCATCAAACGCAATTTCTATCCTTTTAGCTATCCTCGCTTCTCTTTCGCGCCGTCTCTTCTCCAGCTCTTCTGCCTTAACGCGCTCGGACTCGCATTTACACAGACAGTACGGGCGGCGAAGCTTGCCGCAGATAATGACCTCGCACTGTTTCGGCGTGTGACATTTTCCGCAATGCAGCAGATTGTTTTCGATATAGTCTCCCTCGTTCATCTTAATAGCTTCTTTTGATTTTTGCTCAAGCTCGTTTATAAGTTCGTCAAACATTTTAATCATCTCCAAACACAAATTCCCAGCCGTTTGATTTTTCACCCAATAATCGCCCGTCTGACCCTCTGCGTTTTGGCGCAGATGCGTTTAAATAGCTCTCGAACTTTGAGCCGAACAGCGTTTCCGGTCGTAGGTATTGCTCCATGTCTGTACCAAGCCATGTGGCACATCTATTGTCTATCACCTGTTTAAAATCAGACAAGGTTCGACCTTCTTTCAGCCTTGCGTTAATATGTCTAATTGTTGTTTTGTTGTTAGACCTGTAATTCTTGTGAGCTTTTTCATTCAGATAGTCGACTATTTCTGTTATGACTTTCATGTCATGCTTTTCGGCGTTCTCGACTATATTATTATCTACTATATTATCAACTATATTATATAATATATTATTAGGTGCAATTTTTGCACTACCTCCATGCAATTTTTGCACTACCTCTTGTGCAATTTTTGCACTACCCCCATGCAAATTTTGCACTACCCCCTGTGCTTCGTCGGTTGAATTTTTCACTCTATAGCTGCAATATTTAACGCCATTGATAGTCTGCTCTTCTTTCTCTATCAGCCCTTTTTCTACCAATGATTTGAGAGACGAAATAACTGTGTGGCGCGTGCTGTTAGTCCAGTTTTCAAGGTATGTCAAACTACCGTGAAACGCCTGCCCCGTGGTCTGAGAAAAGCCGAATATAATAGCATATATCAGCAGCTCATTTCCCTTCAAGCCCAGCTCTGACACCATAAAAGATTGAATTACTATGTAGTTTTTGTCGGTGATTTCGTTCATTTTGTTCCCTCCGAATCGCAATAATTTTTCTTGTATCTAGCCTCAATCTCTTCCGGCTGTGCGCTGTCCGCATAAAGGTTCATAATTCTTGCCGAACGCGTAAAATAACAAGGTCGGTACAGTCGATTTTTATAGTCTTTTCGCCCTTGCTTGTCGCAACGGTCTTTTTAAGCGTCAACGCGTATTCTTGATTAAAGCCCTCGATTGTCTGTTTCATGTTGTTGCCTCCCTTTTTAAAGTAAAAGCCCTCTGCATTGATAAGGTACGAGCAAATCAACGCAAAGGGCGTGGGCTGTGATATTTTGTTTTCGTCGCGATACCGCCTCGTACGCAATATCACAGACCCGATAAGCGGCTTGTAACCTGACCTCTCATCTTCTTTATTATAACTGATTTCAGGGCAAATGTCAAGCGTTTTTTAAAATTTAATCGTCATTCGCCATAAATCAAAACGGCAAGTCACCGCTTATTTTTATTTCTTCAAATTCAGGCTCTGGAGATTTCTCTTTCTTCGTGCTGCAAAAGCTGACATCATCCGCCAGTACTTCAAACGCTGTGCGCTTGTTGCCGTCCTTGTCCTCATATCTGCGCGTCTGTATGCTGCCGGTCAAGGCAATTAAATCGCCCTTTGCAAAATACTTACTGACAAATTCTGCGGTCTTGTTCCACGCCACTATGTTGATAAAATCCGATGTGGCGCGGTCAAATCGCCTTTCTACAGCGATACAAAATGATACCACTGTTTTGCCTGTGGTGGTCTGCCTGAGTTCAGGCGTTGCGGTCAGTCTTCCAATAAGTGTTACATTGTTAATCATCAATAATACCTCTGCTTTCTAAAAATTTCTCGGGTGAAACGCCGTAAAGCTTGCGGATTCGCGCTTCACTATTAAATAAATCCGTCTTGTGTTGCTCTTTTGTCTTGTAAAACTTGCAATAATCTTGCTCTGCGCAGACCATTCGTTTTAATGCCTTACACCTGCTCGGCCAGTATGCGAAACAGTCTTCTTGAATCATTTGTAATTTCTCCCAAAAATTTTTATAAAATCGAGGTCAGGATAGACCTCTTCAAACTTTTCCTGCGCCAGCTCCTGTAGGTGATGACGATTGTCCGCGTTGTGGTGTACACCGTCCGGCGGCTCGTTGTGGCACCAATGACACAGATACACGGTCAAGCCGTATTTTTCACTGTTCTTTCGGTTGGACGCGCCAAAAATGTGGTGCTTTTCCAGCCAATCAGTGCGTCCACAAAAGAAGCAATTATGTTCCGTCTGAATAATGCTATTCACTTGTCCACGCGCCCTTCAGCCTTGCCAGTTCTTCGGGGGTCATCGTCTCTATGCCGTTTTCCTTGCAGTCAAACACAACAAGGTCAATCAAGCGCGACATCTGCGCGGTATCGTAGGTTGATGAACCATAATACAAGTTGACATTTGTGCATCCGGGTATTTTGCTTTCAAACGGCTCTGCAATCCAGCCTAAACCGTTTTTGCTCCACCGCGTAACAAGCCGGAGCACCGCCTTGTCCTGCACACAAACCGTGTCATAATTGCCGCCAATATTCTTGACATAATTTCTGTATATGTCTGCTTTTGGGACTCGTGTTTTCGCCGCAAGCTTACCACATAAAGCCCAAAAATATCCGTTAGCGTCAAGGCTCCTTTTAGTCCCTGCGGGTCTTATGTCAATTTCGTAAGGTCTGTTGTCGGACTTAAAAGCGTCAACAAGCTCTTTAGCGTAGTTCGGACAGTCCACGGACACGCGCAAGCCGAAGCCCGCGCTGTCCTGAAACCAGTCAAGATTTTTTACTTCCATCCACCTTCAGCCTCCAATCGTTCAAGATTTTTTTCGCGTCCATAAGGTCATCATATTCAAGGCTTTCTATTGTTGTGCCCTCAGGCTTCGAAATTTGCCTCATAAGCGCGTTTAAAATTTCGCCGTCACTTTTCCCGCGTGCCTTTGCAAGTCCGCTTATAATGTTGTTTGCGGCGGTATTTTTGGCATTCCTGCTCGCGTCCTGCTTTTCGTGGGCTTCTTCTTCGGGTAAATCTTCTCCAGCGTAAATATACAAGCCCAATCCGTGACGCGCACAAGCCTTTGTCAAGCTGCGTTGTATCGCCTTGTTGACATCAAAGCTTGTTACATTCTCGATTGAGATTGACTTGTTTTTATAGTCCATAACGGGCAGATATTCTATATGCTCGATTCCGTTGACGGTTACTCCTGTTTTGACCCAGCAGGTGCGCCCGTCGGTGTGGTAGTTCCAGCCGTCGACATTCTCATAGACGGTGTATGTCGCGTCAGGGTGTCTTTTCTTTATTTCGCCCCACGCCCACGCCCACGAAAGATAGGTAAGACCGTTTTTCTTCTCTGTGTGTCCGTTGACATTGACCGCGTAAAGGTCGTTAAAGTAATTATCCAATGTGTTCAAGTCCTTTCTTGATTAAAATTCTTGTCTGCGCAGCTTTTGTCAAGTTGTTCTGTTTGGCAAGCTTGCAGATGTTCTCATACAATTCGCGCGGCATCGGCACGGCTATCATTTCATGTTCCATTATTTCACCTCCTTTTCTATCATCTTATCAGCAAACCATGTGCGGTCAGAGTCGATGAACTCCGTACAGTCCAGCGGCTGAATCGCGTTAGCCTGCTTCAGCTCGCGGCGCAGTATCATGTCAATCTGACGCGGTGTTAAAAGCGACGCATACAGCGCGCTAATCTGCACTGCCTCTGTTTCGTCTCCGCACAAGCTTTCACAGTAGTCAAAATCGTACTTGTGTTCATTCATGCAGTCATAGCAGACATCGCACTCCATGTCATCTTCCGATTTCCACTCGCCGCAAATTTCGCACTTTCTTGCCTCTTCAAACTCATCACAATGGCAATAGGGGCAAAGGTCAATCGCCTGAAATGCAGGCTGACCGCAGTACTCGCCGACATTTTCTTCTGTGTAGTCAGGGCATTCAAAAACGCTTCCACAGTCTTTGCAAATAAACATTGTTTTTTACCTCTTTCTTTATTTTGTTGGTCTCCCTTGACCTTGTGACTATATTATATATTATCAGGTTGCGTTTGTCAATAGTTTTTTTAAAATTTTTTGAACTTTTTTAAAGTTTTTTGTAGGTAACAAAAAGGCAGGGCGCAAGCTCTGCCTTTGGAGGTATTATATGATTGACTGCAATTTGTGAAGCCGAGCCTATATCTCCCTCTCTTCCAGTTCGCCGCACTCTCTCACTCGATGAAATTGATTAGCAAAATCGAGAATAGAATTGCGCATTTTGATATAGTCTGCGTCATCGCACTGTATTGAGCACAGATGATACGCAAGTTGACAAGCAAGCCTCTTATCGGCTTTGAGGTGTAGGCTGCCGCACCAAAGCGGATAACAAGAATAATCGAGGTTTGCGCCGCTGAGGTTTGCGCCGCTGAGGTCTGCGCTTTTAAGGTCATAATCTAAGATTGCTTGTTTGCGACCGCTCTTTAAAAGTTCCAGTACTTCCGCGCGGTCAAATTTCTTAACGCTCATTTAATCATCTCCTCCTGTTCTTGATGCTTGCTTTTATTTTATCCTCAAATGCTATGAGCTTGTCCTCGTGGACGAACCCGTAGATAATACCTGCAACAAGCAGGATTTCAAAGACCGTTTGAATTGCAAATTTTGAAACCATTTTCTTTTCTTCCTTTCTATGTAGTTATGCGAAAAATCTGTGACCGCCTATCGTGCATATGTATGTCTGCGATTCGTGCCACTCGCTGCTTACCAGCTCCGGCGCATAAAAATAAAGAATCTCTGCGTCTGTCACCGTCTCGCCGGCATCAAAGACCGCGGCGACGGCTTCCCTCGTCTCTGCGTTCGGTTCTACCCGGCATTCGGTGTAACCATACTCCTTGACTATCTCCGCGGGGCGTTTGCCGGTCTTTTCACACGCATTTAAGATACACTGTGAGACCGCCATTTTGCCGTCAAACGGCTCTGTTCCCGATTCAGCCATAACTACCTCGCATATAAGCTCTCGCTCGTCTGCAGTCAACCTGTAGCGTGCTGTGGGTATCTGCATCGATACCGTCGGTTCAGGCGCGGTAGTCGGTTCTGTCTCCGGTATCGTGATTTCTTCAGGAACCGCTGCCGCCACGAAAAGCAGGACAAGTGCCAGCACTGCGGCGATAGTTAAAAATCCTTTCGTCATTTTGATGTCTCCTTTCTTTGTTTTGCAGTTATATTATATACTATGCTGTTGCACTTGTCAACAGTTTTTTAAAAGTTTTTTGAACTTTTTTAAAAAACAAAAGCACCCAGCCGAAGCTGAGCACCTTTGTAGACACGCATGAAGCATATATATTGTATCACATATTATAAAAAAGTCAAGTATAAAGCAGAGCAGCACCGATTTCTCGATGCTGCTCTGCTACTTTTGAAAGGTGGTGAAAAACAAAGAAAGGATTAATCTTGTCCCAGAAACCAACCACTGAGCCAATCACTATTAGATATTATAAAGCATTGCTTCTCATTTGTCAAGCCCTTTACGGATATTTTATAATCACTTTACGGATATTTTATAACCGGCTTTATATTATCAATCATACATAAAAACCTATCGTCTGCATAGATTTCTTTCTGCCTGATATCCGCAGTACATAAAGCTTATCAGACTGCGGACGATACGCCGATTTAGCTCCATAGCCGCCGAACGATAAGAAAGAGCCGCAGTTGATACACTCTATATTCTTTTTGGTGATTTTGTTGTTGTACTTGTCAAATACAAGCTTCGCTCTCGGACGGTCTTTTGCTTCGTGGTCGTGCCCACTTGCAAAAAAGTCTATGCCGTCCGTATAGTCGGCGGAATGAACTGATTTAATGTCTTTTGCCTGATGCTGCAGTTGCCCGAAATAGTGTATCTGTTTTGCGCTTGACGGCTTAATTTCCCCGATTGCAATGTTTAGAAAAGCTATTGTGTCGCGGTATTTTTCCCCGATTCCTGCTATTAAGCAGCAGTCATATAAGGGATAAAGTCCGCAGGTTTTTGTGGCGCGATTGTGGCAGTGCTTGCCGGGCACTACGGCTATAGTCTTTTCTTTCAGCTCGGACAACTGTTCTGTAACCCATTCCTTTTGATGCGCGGGGCTTGCGGTCTGCGTGAATATATCGGACTTGCTATTTGGGATAGCGTCCTCCATTAGGTCGCCCACCCAGCAGATATATGCGTTAGGGTCTGCGATTATTTGGGCTTTTAGATTATTCCACTTCTTCGCGTCAAACAGCTCCGAGCCATAATGCAAATCGTGAATAAAATATATGTCCGCATATTCCTTGTCGCGAGGAAGTTTAAAAATAATCGGCGTATCGTCGGGCAAAAACATATTATTCACCTACTTCTTTTTGACCGTTATCAGCTTCATAACACGCAGTCTGATTTGTCTCCTCTTCAAGTGATTTTTCGTGGAGAATCCAAGCGAGGTTAGACGCAAAAAGGAGCAGTACTAAAGTGAGTATCAATGCGCACAGTCTGCGCGTTGTCCGCTCCGCTCTTGCCATTGCTGACTCATGCGCTGCAAGCGGAATGGTTGTGTCACATCCGTTGCAATACTTTTCCATTTTGCGCCCCCCTGTTATTTAAAAATAATTCCAAACACTGTTGCAATAAGTGTTCCGATTGTCGCCGTTGCAATAGTCCACATCAGCTTTTCGACAACGCCTAACTTCGCCAGCCCGATTTCTATCCGCTTGTCGTCGTTAGCCAGTTTGCCCGCTATTTCTTTGTGATTCTGATTGCAAGTCGATTGCTTGACATATCGCCCGTCAAGGCTTTTTTCCAGATTTTCCATTTCCGTTACCGTCATCGGTTTCTTCCTCTGCAATGATTTCCTGCAAGAGCTGTATTGCACCCTGTGTGGCGTTCGCCTGTGCTTCAAAATATTTCAGCGTGTTTTTCAGCTCTTCCAGCCTTTTTTTATAATCCATTGTTGCCTCCGATGATTTTATATTTGTATTATATCACTTTTAATATAAAAATCAAGTTTTTTCGTCTGCAAATTTCAACCGTCTGCCATTAAAATACAAAAAGTCGCCATTTGCCGTGAGCGTCCTGCTATATGTCGTGCCGTCCTGATTGCTTGTCCGAAATGTTAGACGCATAATATTATCGGCCTCTGTCCACGCATAAAGCCCAGCCCAGAGCGTGCCGGAGGTCTCGCCCCTTATTTCAAAACCCGCTCCCGGTGTCTTATTGGCGTTCATTTTTGCAATACCAATGCCAAGTTTAAAATTTGTTCCGCCAACGGTTCTGTGGTGTATTAGGCTTTCAAACTGGTCTTCCTTTGCCTCGTTTGTCTCTACGCATTGTCTGATTCTCGTTCTGTCTTTCTCTATAATCGCGAAATCAGTGTCCCAGTTGTACGCCAAACCGCCGACGGCAGGCTTCGCCGCAGAAGCGTTGAGGGTTGATGTGCCAAATCTAAAGCCTTTAGATGACCGCTCGCCGAGCGTAAACTCAGGTGCAGCGATAGTCGCATACCAGTTGCCGCTGATTGCGGTTGTCAACAGCATCGAGCTGCCAAAGGTCAGATATTTTTCCCCTGTTACGGTTTCCGTGCCTGCGCCTTGATATAGGTCAAGCACGCCTCCCGACAAGTCGGCTTTATAGCCGTCGTTGTTTAAGACGGACAGAGTACCGCCGTCAAGGTTTATGTTGCCGCCGGTGATGTTGATATCGGAAGCTTCGATGTGACCGGATTCAAGATTAAAAGAAAACTCGCCGTTTGCGGACTGCATTATTCCGGCTTTTATGATGTTTGCCGTTAGCGTGCCTGTGTCGATAAAGTCGGCTACGATGTGACCGTCCTGCGTGATTGCGGTTTTATATGTTCCGGAGTAGCCTGTGGACGAGTATCCAAGACCGGACAGATTCCACCGCCATATCTTTGTGGCTGTGCTTGCGTCCGCAGTGTTCATAATTAAAAGCTCTTGCGGATTCTCGGACGGGTTGAGCCTGATATAACCGCCGCTGTTGCCAGTGATTGCTGCCGTTGCGTTTGCTATTGCCTCTTGATATGCCTCTGTAACTTCCGATTTGCTTGAAATAGCGATGTTTTTCGCGTCCGCTGCTTCTTTGACCGTCTGCGAGATGATGCTTGACATATTCGTGCGAGCACTGCCGAGCTCTATCTTTGTGTATTTTTCGGCTATTGTATCATAGACGGTTTTTATTACTTTCGCCTTGATATTTACGCCAAGTTCTTTGTGATAGATTGTGACGGTATCGCAAAGATTGACAGCTTCAAGCGGCGCGATATTTGCGTATTCGGGCGACTGCGCCAGATTGACAAAAGAAACGGTAACAGAGGCTTTGATAGAATTGATATCATTATCTTCTGCATATTTCTTAACAGCTGCATCAAGCGAACTCTGTGTCGGCGCGTTTCCTCCAAAGTCGGAGGAGAAATCACGGACAAGGATGCGCGTTGAAATGCCGCTTGTATTGGTGACATTGTAGGAGCTTGTGAGGTTGACATCGTCCGTTTTGACATAGCCGAATATCCCGGTGTATGATGCGGACATATCAACATCGCATTTCAGCTCCGTCATGTTTTTGCCGTAAGCTATTCTCACTCCGTTATCTTTGCCACGCGATTTATGGAGCTTGATTGTGTAGTTATCAAACTCGTATTCGCCGCCGTAAGTGTAAAGAACAGAGCCTTCAACGCCTCCGAGAGCCGCACGGGCTGAAACATTGGAAAGATTGATAGACGAGGAAAGCGATATATCAGTTGTCGCCGCTGTGAATCCTGTTGCTTTTCCGAGCTGATTTTTTGCAGCGGTCAATATAGCGTTTATTGCGACTTGCGCGTTGCCCGATACGGAAACAGTCGGTACTGGATAGCCCGACAGAATATAGCTGACGTGCTCCGCGTAAACCGTAAATTCTCCGTTGATAGGCTTTGACACCTTGTAAATGTGGAATAGCTGATTCGCGCTTGTCTGATTCGGCTTTGCTTTGATGTAACAATCCGTCACAATGTCGTTGGCATGAGCCGCGCCGATGGGGTATACAAGTTCAAGCTCATACACCCCATTACGTTCCTCCGTCACTTCGCACGCGGTGCATTCCGACAACCAGCCTATTTTTGTTTTTGCGTCCGCTTTTAAAAGAATTGGAGTCATTTTATCACCTTTAAGATAATATATAAATGGACTTGCTGATTATCATAACTCGCGCCAGTGCGGGACGATTTCCACTTTTGTCACCGTTCCAGTCCAGCTGATAGAGTTCGCGCCCGGTTTAAGCGTCGGAAAGTCGTCAAAGTTCGCGCGATCTGCCTTGCTGCTTGTGCCAGTAAACACCGCCTGTAAGCTGCTATCACACTCGATGTAACTTGATATCGATGTAAAGGCAAACGATTTATTATTTACCTTTAGCGTGAAATTCCCGCTTCCGTAAATTTTAAAATACGGCAGGGCGGTGTACTGCGTCGGATTGGTGATACTTCCTTCCGCTGTCAAGGTTGTTTTTGTGTCGCCCGTCGTAAGGCTTCGATAGGGCTTGCAGTTAAAAGATATCTCCAAATCAGCCCACTCGCCTTTTCCGAGATAGTCCCAGTCAACAGATCCAATTCTTGCCGCCATTCTGTAGTGCGTGGGGTCGTCGCTGTCAATTAGCTTTTGATATCCGACGGCGGAAAGCCAGTTAGCTATTTCTAACAGCTTTGATTTGACATTCTTGACGCGGATCTGATAGGTGACATCAACATTTTTATAGCGTCCGTTATCCAAAATCACTTCTCCGTCTCTTCCAGGCACTTCGACAAAGTCGACATCGCGGACGGGTGCTTTATATATTTCTTTGTGCTTGATTATTATGCCGAAGTCAGAGGACTTCTTTCCGTTCCATGTAAAATAATCGTTAAGCATAAGCACCCGCCTTTCTCTCTGCTGCATTTGCAAGCATTTCTGACAGCCTTTCCGCAAGGCTCTTTATATCTTCCTGCGTGTAATTATTGAATGTGTCGATATTAAGCGTCAGAGAAACGCCCTTTGTCGCCCCGACTGACACGCCAAATCCTGCTGATACGGACGCGCCGTAATTGTCGATAACACCCTGCGACACATCTTTGATTGCGGAAAATGCGTCTTTGCCGCCTTGTTCAATACCGATTGCAAGTCCTTCGGTCGTGAACTGACCGATTTTCTTAAACACCTTTGACGGCGAAGCAATGCCGAGTATCTTTTTAGCGATGTTTGTGAGGTCTCCGAAGAGGTTTTTAAACCATTCTCTGAAGTTTTTCCAAGCATTTGCAACACCTTGTTTCATTCCCGCGACGATGTTTTTGCCTATGCTGCTCCAGTTGTACGAGCGGAAAGTGTCGACGATTGACGCGATAATTCGCGGTATCATTGCCACCATGTCGGGAATTGCCTGAATCATACCCTTTGCAACAGCCAGCAGGAGCTGTACGCCGCCGCTTATCAGTGTTCCGAGGTTGTTTAACAGTCCGTTTGTAATCGCTATAATAAGATTGGGCACATACGCCATCAGTTCGGGCAACGCTTCCATTAGTCCGTGAATTAACGCAACCATTATCTCAACGGCTGCCGCCATGATGTTAGGAAGCTCCGTGATTATCGTTGCCGTGATAGCACCGACAAGCTGCGGAACTGCGGCAATTAACTGGGGTATAGCATCTAACAACCCATGAACCAGCGCAAGAATCAAGTCAAGTGCTGATTCTATCATTGCGTTAAGACTTGCGGGGTCTGACAGAGTTTGAGCAATAGCAAGAACAGCTTGCACGGCTGACTCTAGCAGTTTTTCTGTGACGCTTGACAATGCCGATAACAGCGTCGGAAGTAGCCCGCTTATCAACGCAGGAAGCGCATCTATAACGCTGCTTACAAGATTTGCCGCTGCATCAAGCAGTCCGGGAAGAACCTTATTGACAACATCGGGTATCTTTGCAATAAGCACGGGCGCAAGCTTGTCAACGAGTTGCACAATGCCAGTCAAAGACTGCTCCACTCTCGGCAGAATGTTGCCCGCCGCCGTTGCAACGGAGTCGACAAAGTTATCAACCAATTTGCCAAAGTCTTGATTGTCGTCTGCAATGCCGACTAACAGATTCTGCCACGCCGATTTAGCAGAACTGACTGAGCCTTGAATGGTCGCTGACGCTTCTTTTGCGGTCGTGCCAGTAATTCCCATTTCAGTCTGAACGGCGTGTATTGCTTCGACGATGTCGGAATAGCTTGAAAGGTCAAACTTCTTGCCCGTCAGCTTTTCAGCGTCGGACAGAAGGCGTTGCATTTCTTCTTTCGTGCCACCATAGCCGAGCTTCAAGTTATCTAACCATTTTATACCCTCGGTTTCCCGATATTTATTAGGGGATTAGACTATATCTTCAACCTTTTACAAGGTTGGTGAGCGCTTCCATTATCGTACCAATAGATAATGTACTCGGTGACGAGCCGATAGTCGTTCGACCTTCCGTTTTCACGGCTTGGCACGGGATTGTCATAGGCTTTCGCCCACAGATTTTTCCCGTTAGCAGGATTTCTCCCACACCCCTGGTAGGGTTCACTCACACTCAACGGCGAATTACTTACGCCGCCGGACTATAGATAAATTTAATCGTGAAGTTCTGTTTTGCAAATCCCTGATAGGCATACTGGATTGACTGAATATCCGTACCGAACTTCGCGGAATTATCAGCCATGTCGGTGATAGCTTTGTCGGCTTGTTTTGCTGCTTTAGCTGTATCGCCGCCTAATGACTGCAAAAGCGAAGCCGAGAAGCTTGTCACGGTCTCCATATACTGATTGGCAGAAAGTCCCGCTGTTTTATATGCGTTATCTGCATATTGCAGGACGGTATCAGACGATTGCTTGAAAAGAGTTTCAACGCCTCCGACAAGCTGCTCATAGTCGGCATAGGCGGCCGTCGCGTCCTTGACTACCTTTGCCACGCCTGCCGCCATTGCGCCCATTGTAGCGGCGGATACTTTGGCGACAGTTTTTAACCCGCTTTTGACCTTTTCGCCCAGCTCTTTTGTCTTTGCGCCGGTATCCTTTATTGCCTTATCGGATTCAGAAGTGTCCGCTCCAATTTTAATAAATACTTCAAATAGATTCACTTAATCACCTCTATTCCGCAGTTCTCTGCGATTTCTTTAGTGATTTCTTCGGCTGTTCTTGTCTCAACAGGCGGAGGATTTAATATATCATAATAGCGTTTTTGTATGAATTTCCCGCCGACTTGATTTGCGGTGTTCTCGCTTATCATTCGCAGGCAGTCCGTTACATAGACCCTATATATTTCATCTTCCGTTCTTTTTTTATAAAGGGCTATGCAAAAGTCCTTCACATAGCCCCAGCCAAACAGCCTAAAACTTTTTAAATTTATTCGGCAGAGACATTCTTTGAAAATGTCGCAAGGAGCGGCACGACAGAGGTAAAAAAATCGTTTGCGCCCTCGCTTGTCAAAAGCGTGATAATAGTCTTGAACGCATTAGGTGCTTTTTCCCCTTTGTCGAGAATCCAAAAACGCTTGAGAAATGCGCTTGTCTCGGCAGGGTGCTTTTTAAGCATATTTTCGAGCACGATTTTGAGTGCCGCCTTGCTGTCTACTTCCTTGTCTTTGACCTCTGTCTTTCTCATAAGCTCGATAAACGCCTTTGAGTCGTCGATAAGGTCATAAGCTCTCGAAAGCAGGATTTCGTCGTTGTCGCAGTCAAATAAAAATACCATAGTGTGCCTCCATATGATTTAATTAAGACTCAGCTGTTCCGGCTTTGATATAGACCTCAAAAGGTACAGTGTCCTGCGCGTCCATTGAATAATGCGCCGTGTAGGTGAATGCAAACTGACCCTTTGCCTTGTCGGAAGTCTGGAGCTGGAAGCCGCCAGTCGAAAGAGCGTTCATCAGGTGAATTGCGATAAATCCGCCGTTTGTTGCGCCGTTCTTATCGGAATAGTCGCCAACAATCCAAATATCGGAGAAGTCAGCGTCAATGACATCGTTGCGCGGTGTTACCTTTGTCGTGTCAGAGCTTCCAATATCAGCCGCACCGATAAGCGACTTCGCCGTTGCGGTATCAACGGTGACAAAAGTACCGCTCGCCGTGACTTCCCAAGAATCAAGCTTTTTAAGCTCTTTCATGTTCTTCGGGCAGTTGTCAATATCTTCGCCGAAGTCCGAATAAGTCGGAGCGGCGTTAAAAGAAATACCGCCAGTCGTCGCGCCTATCTGGTCATCCGCTTCAAGCGTGCCAGTTGCAGGAGTAAAAGCTTTGGCAATAATCGCCGCGTTAAGCTGAAGCTTCTGAAAAGTATTGCTCGGAATTTTAGTATACTTCATACTCTCATCCTTTCTTAAATATATTCTGCGGTTATGTTTATAACCTTGCGTTTAATTAAATCGTCTGATTCGTCGCCCATGTTTTGAGCGAACGGAGTGCCTCTTTTAAGCCAAACCGCGCCGTCATCGCAGTCAATAATCACGCCGCCCAGTCCCAATGTGTCGTTGATGTTTTTTGCGATTGAATTAGCCAACGCCCACGAAGTCGAGCGTGTCCACACCGAAAGACTGAGCGATGTATCGCCGTCGCCAAAAGAGGCTGTTGAAACGGAATATGTCAAATACGGCAAGCTTGCGCTTTTTGGCAAATGCGTTTCTTCATAAGCCGTGCCGAATTGACTGTAAAAAGAATAAAGTGCTTCTTCTTTCGTCATCGTGTCACCTCATACTGTTCGGCGGTCAACTGTGAGACTTGAAAGCTTGCGCTTTCGGGAGTCTGCTTGTCGGTCGCGTCGCGTGATGTTATGCGGAGCGTAAGCCCGTCAGAGAGTCTGCGGAATACGCTATAATAGTGCAGAGGCACACCCTTTGGAACGGTCACGGAATACAAGGAGGTAACGCCCATTTTTTCTGCTGTTCTTGCCTGTATGGAAGAATCAAACACGATAGCCGCTTCAAACTCTGCGCCGTCCGTCCAAGTAATTGTGAATCCGCCCTGCGGGTCAGGCGTTGTCTGCTCATGCATAAAGACGCATCTCTGCATTGCGCTTGATAAAAGAGACATTATATTTTCCTCCAAGCGTTAAGCTCCGGAGCGAAAGCAACTTGCCATGGAAGCGGCGCACCGCTCTCGCCCGTAGCTTTAGTATATGAATAATCGCCGAACGATTCAGAGATATAAGGACTCTCTGCATTTTTGGCTTCATACTCAACAACTCTCCCCAATAAGGCTATAAACGCTGGAGGCACACGCATAGCCCATATCTGCCCCTCAAATACCTCGTCTGTCAGAACAGCGGGGTACTGATACACACCGTCGTTGTAGACGCTCCCAAGGACGCGAAAGTATTGTCCGTCCTGTAAAAAGTCAAGCGGCATATTGCCGTCCTTGACTGTAAAAGTTCCGTTGTGCTTTTCAGACACAAACCAGTTGCGGACTTCCGCGCACAGTTCATACAGCATAATATGCCGCCTTCCTTACTTCTTTTTTTTGGTCTTTACTTCCTCAACGATTTTCCAGCCGCTTGCAATAAATCCTGCGGCATGGTCAGCATCAAGGATTTCAACCGTTTCTTTTCCGCGCTCTAAAATCATGCGAATGTAGCCTTGAGGCAAGCAAGCTGAGCCTTGTCAACAACCTTCGCGCCGTAAACATGAAGACCCTTGACCGCGTCAGCGAATCTCTTCTCGGGACGATATGCCTCAGTCGAGACTATCTGCTCTGCGTAGGTTGCTGCCGAATCAACACCGCCGACAATAGTGTAAGTGTCGGTGCTATTAGAATTAACGCTCACGCAGTTGTTAGAAAGGTAAATGTCGAATCCGGCAGCCTGAGCGACAAGACCAGTTCTCAGTATACCCTCTGCCATCTCGCCGCCAGTCTTGACAAATCTGTCATCAAGAAGGATAAGAGCGTACATCTCGGGCGGAATGACGAGCCAGCGTCCGGCAGTCGGAACATTAGCCTTGTCAAGGATAGTGCGCATTTTGACAACATTCTCGTAGACATTAGAGGAGGTGAGAGCGACAGCGGTCGAGGAAACGAGGTTGGTCGTATCAGCTGCGCCCGCAAGAATACCCGCGATATACTTGTCGGAAGCGTCCGCAAGACCATAAGCTGCGCGGGTCATTGCCTTATCCATTATGTCGCCAGCCGCCTGTGCTGCGTCTATGTCGTCAACCTGGAAGTTGAAGTACTTTGCCTGGTCAATCGTGAGCGTCTGGTCGGTAGTAGCGAGTGTTTCCGGACCCGATGAAAAATCGGTGTTCTGAGTGTAAGTGCCGATAGTAACCGCGCCTATAGTGTTGATATGCACGGTGTCGCCCATTTTCTTAATTTCGCCCTCATAGTCGCGGTTAACGACATTGGCGAAAACATGGGACTTGTCAAGCGCGTTAAGAAGTCTCGCGCTCCAAAGTTTAGGAATAAAACCTGTAACAGCCATTTGTTATCTGTCTCCTTTAAGTGAATTTTTGATTGTCTCCCAGTTTTTGTTTATTTCGTCGGGAGACATCTTGTCAATGTCCTCTCGGCTAAATGACTTTTTGGAGGTAGTCGGCGGCGTAGCAGTGTTCGCACCTTGTGTGTTGGTGGAAACAATGAAGTCCGCCCACTCATTTTTGATGCTCTCGGTAAGCTTTTCAGCTTCCTTTATCTTGCCGGATTCATCAAGCTCGACAGAATCAATATCAGATACTTTAATAATGCTGTCAATCCGCTTTTCGGAAACTCCTGCCGCCTTTAATACTTCACGATAAGCCGCCTGCTTTGCGCGTGTAGTTTCCTTCGCGGATATGTCTGATTTGTAATTTTCGTATTCTTCTTTGATTGCGTCATACTTGACTTTCCATGCATCCGAGCCATTAGCCTTGATTGTCTCGTTTGCTTCGTCCAGTTTCTGTTGGACTTTTGTAAGCTCGTCAGCCTGCGCCTTGTAATTGTCGCGCTGTTCCTTTAGCGCATCAACCGTTTCGGCGTGTGCCGCTATAATCTCGTCGATTTTTTCGTCTTCAATGCCCATTGCTTTTAGGCTTCTTCTTGTAAGTGCCATTTTATCTAATCTCCTGTTCTTCGGTGGCATTTCTGCGCCATTTGATTATAGGCAAACATTTGTTTACCACTTGTATTTTATCACAAGCAAAAATTATTGTCAAGCGTTTTTGATACTATCGGTTAGCAACTGCTTATATTCGTCCTTGTGGTCTGTTGCAGCTTTTCGCAAAGTGTGATGCGCTTCTCTGCCTCTTGCGCCCTCTTCGATAAACGGGAAGTATTCAACATTGCTGCCGACTGCAACATAATTGTCCTCTATCTTGCCCAGTGTACCGCGATATTCGCCTGTTTTAGGCGGCTCGCCGTTTTTGCCTCTATTTGCTTTATATGACGATGCGTAGGCAGGCTCTCCCGATAAGGCATAGGTGATGCTGTTACTTGCATATCCGGTGTCTACGGGACAGTTTTCCTTTGCGTGGGTTTCGGCTCTCATCCCGATAGTTCTCAAGCCGCGCCTGATTGCTTGCGTTAATAACTCCTTATACTCCTTGGAGTTGTCTTTGAACTCGTCGCCCATTTTTTAACCTCTTTTAAGCTTTTTAAATCCGAGAATTTCATATCCGAGCCTGCACCGACAGTTATGCGCCACCGCAAAAAAGCCATTGCACTTTTGTTTGTGTTGTGTTATAATTGAGTTGACAAAATAATGCCCGTTTTGGGTTTGGAGGTTGTAAACATGGGTACTCCCCGAAGAAAAATCGACGCTGACGATGTTGTCAGAAAATACCAGTCCGGAAAATCCGTTAAGGCTCTCGCAAATGAGTTCGGCGTTTCTCGAAACGTCATCGTTCAACGGCTTAATGCCGTTGGAATCAAGCCACGCAATAGGTCTGAGGCTATGTATCTCCGAATGTCTCAAACACCCAAAAGCGAACGCCAAAAGCTCGCAGAGGCGGCGCACGAAGCTCGTCGCGGTTGTCCAAACTCTGAACAAATGCTTCACAAGCGTGCACTTGCTGGAAAGCGATTTATAGGACGCTTTGAAGCGGAGTTTATCGAATCCCTTAAATCCGCTGAAATTGATGTTGTCCCGCAAGAACCTTTTCTGAGTTATAATCTCGACATCGGATGTGGGAATGTCGCCGTGGAAATTCACAGACATACTGACAGCCCGCTCGCCCCCCGACACATCAAAAAATTCATGAATTGTGTCAATTCGGGGAAAACGATGATTTATGTTTGGATTAACCCGACTAAAAACATTGTCACGACATCGTGCTATGATAAGGTCATCACCCTTGTTAAGGCTCTTCGCGCTAACCCACCCGTTCATAGTCAATATTGGGTGATTCGGGGTACAGGTGAAACATACGCCACAGGCTGTTTTGACTGTGACTAACTCACCTTGATATTTGCTTTTATAGCTTCTGATTATATCACAGTCAGAAGCTATATTTGTTTCTCCCACAAAACAGTTATAAACATTGGCTGCGTCTGCTGACGGGTCGCCGGGGTACATTATTTCCCCGACCGAGTTTTCAAACGGCTCGTCTTTGTCACGCAGTTGTCCGTCAAGCTCTCTGTGCCAGTCTCTTGTTCTCGCGTCATGTGCGCTTATCCACTTTTTCTTAAATATGATTCCCTCGGATTCCGCTTTTTCAAGCATATCCATTCTGCCTTTGTTTTCTGCACTTGTTACCATAGTGCGAGCGGTTCTGATTGATGCGTTTTTGTTCATATTTTCAACACGCTCAAGCCGTTTTGCAATCTTCGGTATGCTGTCGCCTTGTAGAATCCCTTGCAGGACTTCCGAATTTAGCCGCTTTGTGTTCCAGCGCACATCTTTTGGAACATTCAATTTGTACTGCGGCAAAAGTGATTTATCTGTAGTAGCTAAGTATTTAACCGTGTTTGTATCAATCAGAGAAAAGGATATGCCGTGCTTTGAAAAGCCGCTTGCGAAGTAGTTGTAATTGAGCGCATAGACAGGCGGAAGCTGACCGTTGATATATGCCGTCGCTATTTCATTGACATTCGCCAGCTCTAAAGCGGTTCTTTCCACCACTTGCTTATAACGGTCGTTCTGGACGGTGTATTCTTTTTTCATCGCGCGAAGTTCTCTGCCGAGCTTGCGCTGCGCTTCCGTGTCCCCCGCCTTTTTAGCTTTGTCATAAGCCTCTTGCAGCTCTGCCAGTTCTTCCGACGCGGATTCCATATATTCAAGCCATTCTTTTTGAACATTGGCGTGCGCGTTGCTGTAAATTGTTGTCAACTCGCGCTCCATTCGTTCAAGCATTTTATCCGTCTCGCTATGCGCTCTATCCATTACATCATTCCCAAGAGTTTAAGAATTGCTACGACGATTCCCGCGCCGTAAAGTCCCATAAGGTTAAGCAGGTTATACAGTATTGCGATAATCATTCTCCCGCGTCCTCCTTTGCGTCGCCCTGCTCGTGCAGATACTTATCGGCAATCTGCGCCGCTTCGGTGAAGCTGTTGTTCTTCCAATATGCCGAGATTCCGACGAGCACCGAGAAGATAACACTCACGATTGTGTAAAGCTCGTTGTAGTCGGCGGGGATAGGTGCTTTGCCAGCTGCCGAAAGTGCCATGTTGACAAACGAAATAATCAGCAGGATTCCTCTAACCCATGTGCCCACCTTAACATTGCCGATGTTTGCAAGTATGTCTTTGATTTTGTTCATTGTGTTACCTCACATTTCCAAATATTTTATAGCAACCCACGACACGATGTCAGAAAGCAACGCCTCTTTTACGCCGTTGTGAGTTTCTATTTTGCTGACCGTGTGCTTCTTTGGCGCGAGCTGTTCTTTCGGAACTGCCCTGCCTCTCGTTGTTGAAAGTCCTCCGTAGACAGCACCGCTCTTTATCGTGACCTTGCTGCCGACGGTTATCTCCGACTGCAAAACAGTAAGGTCGGCGGTATAGACCCAGCTGTTTATCTCTTTGAGCAGTGCCTTGTTTCCGCTGACCGATTTGACCGTGTGCTTTTTAAGCTTGACCCACATCGGTATCTTCTGCCCGGTGGCGTACTTGCTGCCCTTGATTTTGACGATATCCCCCGCTCTGACGGTTGTAGGCTTGTCCTCACTCGGCTTGACTGCCGGAGCGGACTTTTTCGGTATTCCGCAAAAATCTGCAATAGCCTTGACGATAGCCTCTGCGCACTGTCTCTGTCCTGCGGCGGTCTCGACGTGCTTGCGGTCGCTTGCGGTGTCGATGAATACGGTCTCTATCAGCAGAGATTCGCACTTGCACGAGCGGACAAAACCGAAATAATCCGTGCCGTTTGACGGGTTGATTTTGACCCTTGCGCCCCTGTCGCGGATGCCGAAAGTGTTAGCTATACTCTTGCTGATTGCTCCGGCAAGCTTCTTGCCTGTCGCGCTCTTGTGCTTGTAATAGACCTCCGAGCCTGTGCCGCCTGCGGCGTTAAGATGGATTTCCATTGCAAGGTCATAGCCGTGCTTGTTGACATGGGCTATTCTGTCCGTCAGATAAAGCGTTGCGTCATAGTTTATGACATCAGCGGTGCAGTTATAGCCCTTGAACACCTCGCCTATGTACTTGCCTATTTCGCGCGCTATTTTAAACTCCTGATAGTTTCCGCCAAGAGCGCCGCTGTCATAGCCGCCCTTCGCTGATTTTCCGTGACCTATTGATATGCAGATATTCATATCATTACCTCCCGTTATTCTATCGGCTCATTCTTTGTCACAACAACGCCATCGCCAGTTCCTTGCGCAGAGAACATAATATAGCCAATGTAGGCATAGTTGGCGTAGCTGGAATCGAGCTCGATTTTGTAATATTTGTCACCCAACTTTGTCACGGTCGCCATGCCGGACAACGCTGTGTACGGCTTGCACCAATAACAGCCGCCCGTAACGCCCGAAAGAGCACCTAAGCGTTCATGTCCGCTGCCTTCAAGCGTTGTGCCTTTGACATAGATGACATCAGACGGCTGTACTGCGATAGCACCCGTGCACCAGCAAGCCGCATCTGTGCCATAGAACGGCTTTGCAGAGGACGCATACGCGCCATTGCGATAGCCCTTTCCGTCCCATACTCCGCTCTTAGTGCTCGGGTCTACGGCTTCTGGTAACACGTTGGTATAACTCGGCACATACACCGCCGCTGTTATGGTAATTTCTATGTTGCCGCTGACGTCCGGTATGTTGATAATGCCATCTGCATAGTACAGCGCTGTTACATCAGTGCCGCCCATCTTGACCACGACGGTCGCACCATCAAGCACATAACCGTTGTTGGCAGTAATGGTCGCATAGTAGGTATCGCCTTCGGTTACGGTCGTTGCAGCGTTGCTGTTAGTGCATCCCGTGAGGGTATTGGTTACGGTGTATTCCTGCGGTGGCACAATGACTTCTCCGACGTCTCCGGAAATCATAGCCGCACGAAAAGCATTGATTTCCGCAGCTGTAATCCCGTTGGCAACAGCCCATGCCACGACTTTTTCGTTGTCGTTTTCGCCGGTGTAGGTGTCTCGAAAATATTTGATGAGCGGATACCACCCATTTCCATTGGTGACGTTATAGTTGCTATTTCTAAACCGTTTGCCATCTGCCTCGTCTGAAAACGCTGTCAGCTCGTACTCCTTATCCTTGTCGCTCTGCGAAACCCCAAGCAGCGAAAGCAGAAGGTAGGCAATAGTTCCAGCCCGGTCTGCGCCGGACATACAGTGGAAATAGCACGGTTTGTTTGCGGCTACGCAAGCCATCACCTTTTTCAGAACCGCTACTGTCCGAGCAGATGCTGCGCTTGTGCTGACGGCGTTTGCGTAAAAGTCCAGTGACTGGTGAAAATACTCTACACCAGCACCCAACGGCGAGGTGGTAATACTGCCGGTCTCGCTGTTGTTGCGCAGGTCGATATCTGTTGCAACACCGAGCCAGTCAACAAAGGTTGCCTTGTCAGCGTCTGTGATGCTTCCAAAATGACCGCCTCTGAATATCTTTCCGTATTTAACGCGACCACCGGTACAAGCCCAACCGCCGAGGTCTCGCACATTCCACACACTGGGAGTGTAGACCATACGTACGCCGCCCTCAGGCACAATCTTGTAGGTTTTACCACTGAACGCAAATGTACCTGCCTTCAGCGGCTCCATGTTGTAGATAACGCCAGCTCCGGAAATCACGTCGTTTCTGGTCTTATCGCCCTGCGTAACTGTGAGTGTGGTGTTAGCCGGAACTTTTACCTTTAACCCATCCGGTTCTTCTTTGCTATAAGTCGTCGTCGCCGAGTAATACGGTATGACCTTAGTAATGGAGTAATCGTTGGCGTTTTCGGTGTAGTCTACATCTGCCAGAAATCCCGCCGCCGAGGGATTCATTTGGCGGTACTGGACAGTATTTTCCAAGCTATCGTCCACAATGGGGCTGCCAGAAATAGCCGCTATTTTTTCCGGCATCTGGTCAAGAGTCATTGTATCGGTTGAACCATCCTTCGCTCTTATCGCATTTGCAATAGCGGTTATTTTATCAGTAAGAGCCATTTTCAATCACCCCCAGTTTTGTGTCAATGAGGCTGTTAATGTGCTCATCCGTCACGGCACTCGGAATGTTTACCGTCATTGGCGCAGAGCCGTCATAGTTGCCAGTCACAGCACCTGTAAAGGTAATGGCGTGAGGGTTAGGCAGCAACGTGGGGATATCTGGAATATCTTTTTTCTCTGCCAGCGTCGTGAACATTGCCCCCCATCTGTTCCCGGATTTATCGCCATTAAGCTCAGCGAGAATATATACGCCGCTGTAATATACAATCGTCTGCGACACAATCATACTTAACGATTCGGCTATGTTGAATGCTGTAAAAGAAAGAAGCCCATATACGTCATGTGTATACTGCACCTTAACCGGGATTCCTGCCGATACAGCTTCGTACACCTGCGTAGGCGTAAGCTCATTCGTTGTGCCGGTAAGCTGTTCCTGCGCCAGTTTTTCCGCAAACTCCGTTTCCGTGCCTGTGTAGCCACCATCCTGTGCGTACTGGTAGGCGGATTTTCCGGCTGCACCGTCAGCTCCTGGGTCTCCCTTGTCGCCCCTTGCGCCTGCAACTCCGCGAGACGGCTTGCCCGTGTCTGTGCTGCCAATGTACCAGTTGCCGTTGTCGCCGATAGTCGGCGTTATACCGTTTGTACCATCTTTGCCGTCCTTGCCTGGTGCTCCTGGGTCTCCCTTGTCGCCTTTTTTACCTTGGATTCCCTGAATGCCTTGTTCACCCTGCAAGCCTTGTTCTCCAGTGTCGCCTTTGTCACCCTTGTCTCCTTTATCACCTTTAAGGCTCGCGAGCCATTCCGACTGAGAGCCGACAAAACCATTGTCAAGGGCAATTTGATACGCACTTTTGCCGTCTGCACCGTCCGCTCCGCTTTCGCCCGTTGCTCCCGTGTCTCCTTTATCACCCTTGTCGCCCTTTAAGCCGACATCAGAACCGTTATATTGGAGTTTGCCGTTCGAGTCGGAGAGCTTGTCGAGTGTGTCTTTGTTTGAGTGCGTGTGGGATTTAGGGACAAGCTCGTCGAGTGCGTCTTCAACTGTCAATACGCTCGGCATCATGTCGTTTGAGTAATCAACGTTGTTTGCTGGGATTGAGCTCATTACAAAATTCCATTCACTTTCATTTTCTATCTTATACGCAGATGAGTATATAACTATCCCAGCAACGAATGCACTAAAAATACAGCTGATTCCTTGAATGTGTTGAATCATTGGCAACTCAAAGATGATATCGCCAACAGAAACAATCAAAACGACTCTTTTTTCGGCCGAAACTGCCGCGTCTATCTGCTCGATTGTTGCGTCGCAAGATGTTACTGTATAATTGTCGGCGTCATCGCTTGTAACCGTCATTTTGATTATGAAGTCGCCCGCATCACCACTATCGCCCTTTTCGCCGCGTGAGGGCTTACCCGTATCGGTATCGCCTAAATACCAGTTACCATTTTCGCCAATGTGTGGGGTTATACCGGGATCTCCTTTGTCGCCCTTTAAAAGAGCTTCGGAAAAAGAAAGAGAAGCGTTGTTCTTTTGAAATTCAATCATTCCTGCGCCTCCTTAAACCACATAAATTCTTGCTTTAAAGTTTATATCTTCGCCATTGTGAGCTATTGTGTAGAAGTAACGGGCGCGCGCTTTGTGGGGAGGAAAAGTAAACTTAAATTCCCATCTCTCCGCATCTGTATAGTAAGTCCCGCCTACTTCCTCTATAAGTGCGCCGCCTTCGTCAAAAATACGAAGCGCGCAACCATCCGTTATAGTCGTTCCATCAGTGTCTCGTATCGTTGCGGTTATCGCCATATCTTCTCCATCCGATGCACGAACCGCGTCATATAAATATTCAATCACTTAGTATCTACCTCCTTCTACATTTAAATACCAAGACTTGCTTTGTTTACCGTCTTTAGCCTTGTAGTCGTATAAATATCGCTATACCCATATCTGCAAGCATCTATGGCGTGACTCCATTCATGGGTTGTATTGTCGGTGTATTCACCAGTTTGTTTTGACTTGATATAAGAGAAGTTCTCAAGTTCGGTTATAAAGTTCTTGCACTTTGGGCTTACCACAATAAGGTTATCTTGAAGGAACATTAAGCCCGCTTTAACGCTGCCCGCGCCCTTCTTACAAGCTTCTGCGCGGAGTCCTTCTTGACGAAAATAGTCAATGCTGCGCGCTTCGGCGGAGTCAACAAAAACCTTTGTTTTAGCCAGTCCCATATCACGAATTGCGCCCGCCAGTTCTCCAAGTTGGCAACCGCTTTTATAAAATTCGTTAAAGACATAGATGGTTTTGTTCTCTCTGTCGTAGAGAGTATCGATGATTGCGGACTTATCAACAAAACCGATATCCATGCCCGCGCGGCGCTCAAGTGTGCGCGCAAGCTCCATCTCGTTGAAGTCCTCTACTCGCCAGTTGGTGATTACGAGTCCCTCTGGGTTAACGCCGTATTCACCATAGTAATATACGCGCGCCTTAGCTGGGTTTCTAATCTTCATATCCTCCATAGCATCAATATACGATTGTGAAATAAAAGGATTATCCTTAAAAGTAAAGTGTAGTTTAATACTATCTTTAGGAGGATTAACCTCTACAAAGTCATAAATCCAAGAGTTTTTACTAATAGGATTCCAACTCATAATAATTTGTTGATTTTCGTTCTTCGCGCGCATACGCAAGTTAATTTGCTCTACAATCTCTTTTGGCACTTCAAAAGCTTCTTCTATCCAAAAACAGCCAACATTATTAATGGAAAGTAGCTTCTGCTCGTCATCCAAACCCAAGTGAATTATCTTGCTTCCGTTAGGGAACTCAATACTCATGTCGGTTTCTTTAATCTTGACATAGGAAGTAAGCTTCCATTTAGCCAAAATCTCCTTAAATAAAGAAAAGCAGCTATTACGCAATGTAGAACCATAACGGCGGCAAACCGCAATAGTTATTTTTTCGCGGCAGGCTCTAATAATTAGCTTTTGAGTAATGCTATAACTCTTAGAGGAAGCCGCGCCGCCATACCAAAATTCCCATCGGTGAGAGTAGTCAAAAATATAGGGATAAGCCTTTGGGGTAAATATTTTTTTATTTAAGTTAAGTTGTATATTCAATTATTATTACCTTCCCAATATTGCCAATGATAACCGCCGCAAGTTTTTCTTTTTCCATTACATACTTCTCCGATATGTCCAGCGCTTATTTTTTTCGCGGCTGCGGCTTCCTTAATAGAGTTAAAACACTCTCCAGTTTCAACACATTTTATTTTTTTGCTGATTTTCTCTAAACGCTCTTTTTGGTTAAGGTTGCTTTGATGTGTTATCCACTCTAAATTATCTGCACAATTATTCAGTGGATTTGCATCAATATGATGAACTTCTGGGTAGTTGTGCGGATTATCTTTAAAAGCAAGAGCGACTAATCTATGTATATATTCTTTCTTGCTCTTCCCGTTCTTCGCCTTTAAGTGCAAAGAGTAATACCCGCTATTTTCTAAGTATGGAGTCATGTATGTTTGTTTAGCTACGCTCCACACTCTCCCTTGGTTCGATACTTGATATTTTCCTTCGTAACCTTTACAATCTTTCCAGATTTCATAATTGTCCATTTATCACTACCTTCCTTGGCTTCCGCCGTTTATTTTTTTTAATTATTCTTCTACGTTTATTGTAATAGAATTCTGAACTTCCGCTTGGATTTTCTGAACTGGCGCGTATCCAAGGCTGTCGAGTATGTATTTTGCCGCCTTAAAATCACCATCGCGCGCGAGCTGCTCGATAGTAGCTTGAGCCATTAGCTCATTATCTTTCCACTTCTCTTGTAGTCTTTTTGAAAGATACTCCTTGAACTTCGGTTGTCTGCGCCATGCAGAGTAAGTGTTATTGCTGAGTCCATATTCTTTGCAAAGCTCCTTACCAGTTTTAAGCGGGTTAGCTATCATAAACTCAATAAAGTCCATTTGACGAGTGGTTATATGATTTTCTGCCATGTTTTTCTACCTCCTTTCTTCTATGTTAGAAAAAAGCGTAAGCTATTGCCTACGCTTTTATGCACTATGCGGCGTATTCGAGCACACCAAACAAACCGCCTTCTTTCTCAATTAACGATAAGGGTAAGAGATAACAGTAAGTTATCTGTTCGGGATGGTTTATCTCTTTTGCGCGCCCGAATCGATATAAGCTTCGAAGCGTTTTAAAGTCGATGAAGTATATCTTTTTTTCGCTCTCGGAAACGATACAGTATACTTCGTAGTCTGAATACATATTGCCTTTTACTTTTGTGTTTTCTCGTTTATAGTAAACTGCTTCCTCGCAAAGTATGTTATGGGTTTCTCCTATGCGCGAGTCGTTCTTAACTTCAATATAGAAAAGGCTTCCATCTTGCGCGCGGGCCTCAATGTCTCCTTTGTGGTAGAATTGCGGATCGTCTCCAACCTCGCGGAAAGTATATTTGGTTGTAGAGGAAGAAAGTAAAGAACAAACTAAATGTTCGGCTTTCTTTCCCTCGTTTAAGTCATAGTAGAATGTTGATACCATTGTTCTCCCTTCTTGTTTTGGTTTTTGGTTTTGGTGCGGGCGTTAGCGGTATGAACTAACGCCCGCTATATGAAGGAAGCTATTGAGGGAATTTTATAATGGCTTTTTTCCCTTTCACTTCCAAGTAGAGTTTTGCAGCTTAGTGTATATTTTTTTCGTCCAAAATTGGGATTCGCAGAAATTTTCACGAGCTTCGATTCTCTTTATTTTGTAGTTTGAATAATCTCTCATTAGGCGTTTGAATTCGATAGTCCTATCCATGGATTCGTTCATTCTGTCTAAGGATTTACCAATTTCGTCTATGGATTCATCAATCTCGTCCATGGATTCGTGAATCTCGTCTGCCTGCGCGCAGCTTTCGTCCAGACTTTTGTCGAGCTCGGCGCCGCTCTCATCGATTTTGCGAAAGTAGTTAGACATGAGCTTATCCATTTTTCGAGTGTGGAAAATTGCAAGTGGTAGAGCTGCGGCTAAAGCGACAAAAAAATAAAGGACGAATGTTATTATGAGTTCTATTATTGTTGACATGGTTAAAACCTCCATAAAATTTGAGTTAGATTACAATGCGCGCGGCCTTGTATAAACCGTATCACATAACCCTCGCGCGCCTTGTGGGTTAGTGGGTAAGCGAATATTTAGATTTCAAGTATGTTGTTTACGATGTGCTCTGCTTCTTCGTGGGAGAAGTCAAGAGATTCGATATACTCAATGCGCTCCTGCGCGGACATTGCGCGGAAATTCCAGCACATTCTATCAAGCCACTTCTTTTCTTTTCGGACATATCCATCACATCCTACTTCGTCATAAAGATAAGAGAAGTCCTTCTCATTATCATTTTTCTTTTCATTGTCATTTACATTTACATTTACATTATCATTAAGGTTTTTTGGGTTTTTTTGCTTTTCCTTTTCCTTTTCCTTTTCCTTAACATTATCATTATCATTTACATTTACATTATCATTATCATTATATTGGGGTTTCTTAGGGTTTTTTAGGGTTTTTAGGGTTTTCATAGAAGCGCTATAAATGTTTGGAAATTCTGCTTTCATTACTTTTATTCTGTATTCAACTGTTTTTAAGCTTACTCCTAATGTGTCCGCAATAACTTGTTGCGTTACTCCATTCTCAAGCATGCCCGCTATTTCTCTTAGTTGTAATTTTTCTATTCTTTTTTCTTCCTCTGACTTAACTTTATTACAATATGCTTTATTACTTTTCTCTGCCGTGTATTCTCTATTTTTTAATAAGCGGCGTATCTCCTTATCATCTGTCTCGAACTTGCCGCCAAGCCCTAAGATAGTAACTCCGAACATTAACTCAAGGGCTTTTTCGACTTCTCCATCTTCATACAAGTCAATGGCATTCTCGAAGTCTACTAAGTTTATAAGCGCGGTATCTTTTATTCGGTTTTCAATATCATATTTCATAGCTTTGTCCTTCTGTCCTTTGTATTTTTTTAAAGAGAGGGTGCGGGCGGACAGTACCCTTAGGGAAAAGAGCGACTTTTCCTTCGCCCTCTCGATATTAAGTGGATTTTCTTTTAAACCACTAAAGAAAACGCGTCAAAATTTGGAAAAATTTTGAAATTTAAGTTTCGGCAGTGAATAGGTAATCATTCTTTCTGCTTTCACTTTCAACAAGATATCCTGCTTTTGACAACTTATCTACTGCGGTGTAGGCACTTGCATTAGATACTCCATAGGCTTCTGAGAACTCTTTTGGCATATAGTCAAACTCATATCCATTTGGCATGGAGCAAAGATAGATATAGAACTTAAAGGCTACATCTCCTCTTATATTGCGCGCGGCAGCACTAAGTTTCTCTATCGAGATATAAGAGTTGTCTTGTTGGTTTATTGCATTCTGTTTAATAATGATGTGCGCCATTGTTGATTCCTCCATTAATTTTCTTTGGCTTATGACGGCGGCAAGCGAGCCTCAAGCGAGCGCAGTTGCCGTTTGTCTGTGGGGGCTATGTAAATAGCCCCACAGACATTCTATTTGTTTATCATTCTTATATTACTTATGTATTTTTTCACATACATCTTGTGGAAATTTACATAATATCTTGTGGAAATTTACTTGTTCTTTTTCCTTCCACTATTATGTAGGCATTTCTAACTTTCTCTTTATAAATCTCGTCCAAATTTCAGAAAAAAACGAATTTTCACGGCGTCGATTTTCCCTATACTTACATTGCGCGCGAGCCATTCTTCATAAGATTCTGCACTAAAATAAGAAAGAACCTTCTAACCATAAAGGCTAAAAGGTTCTTTTTTCTTTTCTTTTTTTCTTTTCTTCGGACTACTCCGCGCGCGAGCTTATTTTGAGGCTTTTTTCGTATTGTTTTTCCGCTCAAAATACCGCGCGCGGATTGTCAAAAAGTTTAAGCTTTAGGGATAAGTTCGTCTATATCTTCCTTGATATCCTGTATATCTTTCTGTATTTCGTCAAGCTTAACTTCATACTTAGCTATGATTTCTGCAAACCCGGCATTGATTTCTTGACTGCGCCTAATAAAGTCCGCTAAGCTATTTTCTCTCTCTCGGCTTTCTTCCTTCGACTGCTTAAAGAAATACCATATGAACCAACCAAGCGCGAAAACACAAGCTACTGGGAAACCAAAAGATGACATAATCTCGGTAAACTGTTCCATATTCTCACCCCTTTTTATGATAGAGTTATTGAAAAACTGCCCGAAGGAACGGCAACAAAAGCGGTATTATTTTGCGCGTTTGGTATTGCCGCCTTGTATGATAAGTGAACGTAGATTCCTGTTTCTGATATTTTTGTGCCATAGGAGAACTTCGTAGAATCTGGAATTGATATACCCGATGAGCTGTCTAAGTAATTACCATTACATCTACATATTACTGTCCCGTCTACGGTTGCGCCCGTTGCTAAAATTGGCTTTGATAGAGGAATAGTAAATGTTGCCTCTTTTCCTGCCGATGTAACGAAGCCCGCCCAACAAGCATCATAATTACCAAAGGTTATTGTGTCCCCTGCTTCATAACAAAGCTTGGTATCTCCCTTGTAGTAAATTGGCACATTAAAGTTAAAATCTGTCGCGCTCCAATCGAAAATGGGAGAAGTCTTAATCTTAACTTCAGCGCTTAGTATTCCATCTGTGATTACTTCGTCCACTGCGCGGGCTTGGAATGTGTATGCTTTTTGGTAGTCCAAGCCAGTGACATCAAACTGCGCGGAGTAGGTGTTGCCGCTTATTGTGGGTGTAGCTGTTATCCAACTCACATACGCGCCATCATCAGCCTTATAACGATACTGAACGGTTAGTGTGTTTGATACCGCGCCGAAAGAGCCGTTAAAGTAGTTACCAGTAATGGAAAGTGAAACAGAACCTTCCGCGCTTGGTATGCCGCAATCTAAGCCGCAGGTAAGCGCCTTATAATCAACAAGAGTAAGTGAGGGTGTATAATATCCCCACAAGCCTCTACTATCAGACGCGCCAAGCTTAAAGTTAGCGCTGCTAACCCCTTGGACTGTTGCGGAAGCGGTTACGGAAACTACCTTATTATCAAGGTAAGCCGCGTATCCATTTATGGTTGCTCCTTTTTTTGGTTGCGCGCTTATGTTAATTTGGGCTATACTATAACCTTTTATGAACTTGCTTTCGTCCCCTGTAAGTGCAACCGCGTTTTGGTTTATATCCTTAACTGTGCCCGTAACTGTTGGCGTGCAGTTTATAATGGTAAGCTGTCTTGGCACACTGTGGCGTATTGTAGAACCATTAATCGTTGTTTGTATGAAGAAGTGTACCGTGCGCGTAGTCGAGGTAGTCGTAGCATTACGAAGCGTATTTCTTTCTGCTGTGGTAAGGTTGAAGGTATATGAAGTCCCCGTTTTTGATACTTCGCGGTATGGTATGTCGGCGGCTGAGCCAGTCAAACTTATACAAACCTCCACCTTAGTGGCGCGGTTGCCAAGAGGATTTGTATAGTTGATGGTTGGGTTGTCCTCATCATTAAAGTTTTGCGCGGCGGTAATAGTAGCTTTGCGCAGGATTGTATCTAATGTGCCTGTGCCACTTGCGCTTTGTGTGCCAATATTCGCGCCGTTAAAGTTTATACCGAACTCTTGACTAAAAGAGAAAGAAAAGGTTTTTGTGCCGTCACTGTTATGGGCTATGACTGTGCTTCCGCTTGCAAGGGTTTTGGTTGAGTTTTTGCCGATTCCGAGTGTGTTTGTGCCGCTATACTTTGTGCCATTGACGGTTACGCTCCACTTCTTACTTGCGCCCGAGCTTATAGAAGCATGTGTAGCCGTGATAAGTTGAAGCTTCCAACTAACCGTGGAGGTATTGTCGATGTCTGAAACGCTTGTGCGATTCCAACTAAATTTTAAAGTTAAGAGTCTTGCGGGAGTTATTGATTTACTGCCACTTGTAGCCATTTCTTTTCACCTCTCTTAGCTGCCAATCCAAAAGCACCCCGTTCTGTCATATTTATAGTCCTCAAAACGGCTGTTATTGCCGATTATAAGATAAGTATTAGCATGAAGGTTCTTAGCCTTTACACCTTCATTATTTGCCTGTAAGACGCTTTCTCCGCTGCGGTAGACTGTCATACCATCTTCTGTAATGGTTGTTTTCATTTCGCGCCCGCTTTTCTCAACTGTCATTCCTTCTTCATTAAAGGTAAAGCCAGTTGAAGTGGTTACTTTGTCTATGCCGTCCTGCTCGATTTCTTGCTTGAACTCAAGAATTGCTTGCTGACTTTCAAGGCGCGCGCTTGCAATTTCAGTTGTTAGGCTATCAATATCACTGTTTAGCGAGTCAACAGATTCATTAATTTGTTGTTGTTGGTTTTGAACTGTGGCATTGATTGAGTTAACATTAATGCGAAGCGCGGCTATTGCATCGGTGTTTTCGTCTGCTTGGCTTGCTACTATTTCAATTTCTTTATTAACCTTATCAACTTTAGCATAAGTTTGCTTAATACTATCACCAAGATTACTTGGCGCGCTGTTGATATCGTTTTCGTTTTCATTATCCTCATAGCTCCATTTTGTCTTTTCTGAAATGCCGCCATTGTATTCTATGGTGTCATCAAGCACATATGAAATTGCTTGGCTACCATCTTTTGTGATAAGGGCTATCTTGTCTCCAATCTCCAAAAGATAGTTGCCGTGCCAGTTACATTCAAATTGATTGAGTGTCAAACCTCCAACCGCGGCGAGGGCATTATCAAGAAGTGTTGCCCTATCTTCTCTGTTGTCCCAAAATGGGTTATCGCGGATGAACTGAGTTGAACCGCTTTCAGTTGTGGAAACGCTTAGGTTATCACCGAGTTCTGTGGCGCTAACGATTGTGCCAAGGCGCTTATTGGTTTTACTTGATAAGGTAAAGTATTTCTCCTTGTCAATCGTAAAGTCTGCATTACCATCTAAGCTTAACCGCCTAAAGCAGATTTTGTTCTCTCTTGTGATGAAGTAAATTGTCTGTGTGACTTCCGCAACAGCATCTAAAGCATCTCTTATCGTCTCTGTGCCTTCAAAGTTAGCGCCCGCCGCGTAGGAAGTATCAAAACAAGTTTCATTTTCTCCGACTCCGCGTATACTGTAACCTTTAAGCCCAAGCAACGTCGCGCAAGAGGTTATAAACTCTTTAATGGTGTAAGAGTCGGCAAGGGTAAGTTCTGAAACATTGTGCTTTGTAGCCTCATATAAAGCATCATAAGCAGTTATGGAAAGCGCATTGGTATTCTCGTCTCTGTGAACCTCAGAAACTTTGAAGCGTGGGTAAGCAAATAAAGAAGTGTTCTTCCCATCCACTAACACATCCCATATAAGGTTGATTTGATTTGCCGTAGTTACTGAGAATTGGCGGCTAACATCACGAACCTTCATATTCATTTTTTGGCATATTCCATAACCAAAAAACTTCCCTTGCCCTACTCGTTCAACCGTGAAGCTTTGAAGGTTATCAGTAGCCTTGAATGTGTATTTAGAACTTGTGCCTTCATACACATAGGCGCGCGCGGTTATATGGCGAACATCAGAATTAAGTTGGGATAGAGCGTTTTGATTTATTAGCATTTTTCTCTATCCCTCCTTATAATTCCTTAAAGGTTATTGTAAAAGCCTTATACAATGTCTTAGAATCTTGAATTGTGTAATACTCAACCTTAACATCTGAGACGACTGTATCAATAGTGGTTAGCTGTTTTGTTTGTGGGTTTAAAAAGCTTATTTGGCATTTGAAGCTGCTTAACGCTTCTTGTAAAGTTGCCATTGTAGTGCTATCCAATGGAATGATTGTTGCTTCAACGGAATGCTTTGAATTAATTAAATCAACTAAAGTATTGCCCGCCGCGTTTGTTTGCGCGTTATAGTTAAAGCTCTTATCAACCTTTAAACCGCTTACAAAGGAGGAATAATCAACTCCTTTTATTTTTAAGTAACTCATTAACTATTCCTCCTTAAACTATAACTAATGGTAAGTTGCCCGTTTGCTTAGTAAGCGCATTGATACTATCAACGCTTATTTGTCCGAAAGTCTTTCCATCTACTTGTAGGACTATGTTGCGGCCGCCACCGAGCTTGTCCGAGAGTCTATCGGCTATCTTGTCAAGCCACTGTGTATTATTCTCAAGAGGCACTATTGCTTCTGCGCCCGCTTCACCTAAACCTCCGAGTCTGCCGCCGCTTGTGAAGAGTGTTGGCTTATCAAAAACACCACCGCGCGCATACCAATCAACGGAGAATTTAGGAACTCTGGGGGGAGAAATACTAAATTCACCAGTGATTTTTAAGTGCGGCATTTTAAGTTTTGGTAAGCTCCAATTGAAGTTGAAAAAGCTTCTGATTTTATCAATCATTTCTTTCACTTTATCTTTTGCATTTTGAATAGGTGTAAGTATCTTTTGTTTAATGGCATTAAATTTTTCCGCTACACTTGATTTAATAGCCTCAACTCTGCTTGTTATTCCTTCTTTTAGGTTAGTAAAATGTTCTACTGCTTTTGTTTTCATCTCTTCAACTTTTTCTGCGATACTGTTAGCTACCTTTATTACTACGGCTTTTATCTCGTCCCAATGCTTTATGCAAAGCACTATAATTGCTATAACCGCGGAAATAGCAGCCACAATAGCAATATAAGGAGCTATTGCTACAGTCATAGCTGCTGCCTGTGCTAACTGGGCTGCAATAAGCCCTCCAAGAGTTGTAACCTGTGCTGCATCCATAGCGGCTTTAACAGCAGCAACAGCGTTATATAAACCAATAGCCGCAACTATCCCGCCAATAATACCAGCCATTACAGCCAAAATAGCTTTATGCTCTAATAGAAATTTTAGAGCTTCACCAAGTTTTTCAGCTACAACTCCAAGTACCTCTTGTATTTTAGGCAAGTAATTCTCTGCAAATGATTGAATATATGGAGTAATAGCAGCAAGTACATCTGCCCCAAGAGTTGTTAGCATAGCTATAATTGGCGCGGCAACTTCACCTAATTTAGCCATTGCTTCATTTAATTTAGCCTGAGCTTCATTCTGAGCCAAAATTGCAGCGTTATTCTTTTCATATTTAGAAGCAGCCTCATCATATAAACCACTAAGAGTTTCCCTAATTAGTTTTTCTCTTTCCGCTTCTGTATTACATGCCGCCAGCCTTTCATTAAATTCATCTTCGGACACACCAGCCCAGTTTAAAGCATCCGCCAATACACCTGTTACTTTCCCTACTTTTACTGTCTCATTTGCCGCTTCAGTCAATCCCTCAATAGGTAAACTGTTGCCATAGGTAGCCCAAACACCCTGACAAATAGTAGTCCATTGCTTCTGCTCTTTTTGATTAGTAGTTAGTTTAGCTATATGGGTTGCAGCTTCTGTTGCATTATCATTGTCACCAAGAACACGATATAAATCATTATAAGCTTCCTTGGCTTCGTTAGCAGTGCCTCCAGACGCCTCAAATGCAGAGGCTAATTGAGCTTGTGACTGCCTATATTTTTCTGTAGCCGGGCCCAAAGCAAGAAAAGCTGCACTTACTGCCGCAACAGAAGTAGCCATTACTTTTCCGCCTTTTTTAATACCTTCACTAAGCTTTTTAAAATCAGCATCTACATTTTTAGAAGCCTTAGCAACTTGATCTTTGAAACCGCTAATTTCTTTTTTTGCTTCGCTGATATTCTTTTTAAGATTACCAATCTCCGCAGAGATTATAACTTTTAATTCTTCGTTCATCGCTCCACCTCCTTCTCAAAATTTTTGTTAAAGGTTTGTGCGAATTGTTTAAACCTTAATATTGATAGTTCATCCCTTTTCTCTTGTTTCTTCTCTTCAATTTCTTTTGAATCAAATAAGGAAGGATATACTTCTGCAATTTCTGGAACAGTAACAGAAGAAGAATAGAGCCGTGATATGCTGCGCCCAATTAAATCAGCTAATATATAATCAAAGGAAGCTTTTTCTTGAGCTTGTTGTTTCTGTATGCGTTTCTTACTGGCAATAGCTCTGGTAAGCTCTGCTATTGTCATATTCCAAAAATCATACTCTGATATTCCATAATCAAGCGCATTATCTAACCATTTATAAATGTAATTACTAAAAAGAAACGGAGACGGAGGGTGCATTTCCACATCTCCGTTAATTAGTTTTTTTCAGATTCAGTCTCTTCTTCGCCTCTGATAATTCCAGAAACCTTATAGATATCTAAAATAACAGGAATAAAATCAGTTGCACTATGCCCGTCCGCTAAGTAAGCATCGAAAATGTCATAGGCATCATTTAAGTTAAGTCCGTGATTTAACTGTTGGAGTGATGCATACAGAATATTTACCATAGCGGTAATAGTGGGAATAGTATCTCCATCACCAAATATAGCAATAGGATTACAACCAAGCTGCTTTTCAAGATTGATTGTAGCTCTTGTGCTAAGTCTTAACTTATAATCTTTATCTCCTGCGCTAAAATCAACATACATCATAATAATCTCTCTCTCCTTTTAAGTTATAGTAGGGAGAGTAGGAGAGAGTGGTTTACTCTCCCTACTCCCTTATAAGGGTTAAGCCCAAACCATAGCGGAATTAGGCTTTACTGAAAGTGTATAACCAAGTGCTGCGTTGACTCCTACGCCGTCAAGCTTGACGGAAGAAGTGCCGCTAAATGTGCAAGTGGTTGTATCGGGAAGTGTTACCTTCCAAGTTGAAGCACCAGTGAGTCCTATTAAAGTCTCAAACTGGGTTTTATCATAAAGGAACTTAAAAGGAATAGAATCCCCATAGTTCTTTATGCCGTCCATATACATATGTGCCTCATCGGCAAGAGTTGTGATTTCGAGAGCTTCAGTATCGCCACCGAGATCAGGTATCTCTTGAAGGTTGGTGAGCTGCGTAAAATCTGAAGCTGCGCCTGTTTTATAGGATAAGGTAATACCCTTACTAAGAACTCCCATTTATTCATCTCTCCTTAATCAAAATTTTCTAAGGCCAAGCACTCATAAGTTAGTATCTTCTGTATCATTGTTGACGATTTGTCGTAGAGTTCGCCGCTTGATATTCTCTTGAACCCCAATGGCTTTAGGACTCTATCTATTTGTGCCGCTGTCGATTGTAGAAGGGCTATCTGATTTCCCCATACCTTGATTTGATATGTAATTCGGCTATACCCGATTGTATCCCCTGTGTCGGTTGCGGCGTTATTAAGTTCAAGATAACTTATGCAAGGCACTTTTTCTCGCGCGGTTAGTTCCATTTCATAGTGAGTGGGGAGAATGGTGTTCAAAGCACTAACCAATTCTTTACTATAATCAACCATCATTCATTACCCCCTCTTTTAGTATCTCTAATATTTTTTGTCTATTTTCATCAAGGCTTGGGCGCATAAAAGGATGCGGTTTAAGTCCGCTTGTGCTGTGCCATTTGCCTTTATCGTCTTGGTAGTTCCAAGGCACATCTTTTCTGCCGTTTCCTTTTTCCGCAAATAAGCCTGTGCCATATTCAATATATGGCGCATATTCAAGCGGCGTATATACGATACCCTCTAAGCCTTCTACTTTACTTGTGATTGAGCGGCGAAGTGCGCCAGTATCTTTTGGCGCTTTCTCCCTCGCGCTTTTTTCAACAAGTAAAACTGCCGTCTCAAGGCTTTTTTTAAGCGCGGCTTCGTCTGACATTTTATCAAGACGCGCCATTAGTTTTTCTGCGCCTTCAAATTCAACATTCATTGCGCGGAAGTCGATTGAAGAAAGACTTGTTTAAGTGTCCCGCGCGGCTGTATGTAGAGCACTTTAAGTTTTTCTTCTCCATATTGAATTATATAGGTATCATTAACATCGGAATTGGTAAGCCCAATATATGAAGCTTCACTATATGGTGAAGTATCGGAAACGGTTTGCGTAAGTATATATATTGCCATTTTGATTTTGCCTTGCGGCTTATCTGTTAGTGTTCGTTGTCCATACTCGTCATAGTCTCCAAGAAGGAAGTAGTTATAACCTCTCATATCATTATTAATCAAGCTTACCTACCTCCCTCTTAAATAACTTTGATTTTTCTTTTCCGCTTTAAGACTTCCTCTATTTCTTTTGGATAGCCATCTACATAGCTTTCGCTAACTCCACTAAAAGACTGCGCCGCAAGTCCTTCATTATTAAGCCGATTTAGCTTAATTTTGGCAATCTGAAAGGCGCAAATTTCAAGCTCATAATCAATATTACGCTGCGTGTAGGCTTCGACTTCGGCAAGTGCCATTTTCAGTGCAAGCCCAATTTGCGCCTCTGTATAATTATCTGCCGCCGCGCCCAAGAACGCTTTTAATTCATCAATCATTCTGAACGCCCCCTATTAGTTGTTTAGGAAGCGGCTTCGACTATCTTGCAAGCCTTGGTTGCATCGGTGAGCGCGCAAACATAGCAGTCACGAAGATAGATGGAGTTCTTGCGCTTATCTGCGTCTCTGTCCTGCTCAACCTCAACATCCTTCTTGAGGAAGAGGGTAACGGCTTCCTTAGTAAGAACATAAGCCTTGCCAGTAAGAGCCTTAGTAGCTACGACAGGAATGCCCGCGATAGTGCCGACTTGTCCGTTATAGACAACCTCGCCCATTCTTGCGGCCTTGTAGTCTGCGTCCTTGCGGAGAGCTGCCTTCCAAGCGTTGGGGATGATGACGAAAACGCCGCTTTCGTCCTCAACATTAAGAGCGGAGATAGCGTCAACGATAGCATCGTAGCTGATTTCCTTGCCCTTGGGGAAAGTAACTTTCTGGACGAGCTCAGTTGAACCCGAACCAGTAGTAGCGAGAGCAGCATAGAAGTCAGAAGTCATCTTGTTAGACATGACAGAAGTTGCGCCCTGTATACCCATGTCAACGATAACATTATCCTTCATAAAGTCCTCATCAAGATAGTCAAAAGCCTGCTGAACCATCTTAACGGTATAGTCCTTACCGAGATAAGCGATAGAACCACGAGAAGTATTACCTGCGCCCGCGGCAACCTCTTCTGCTGCGCCAGTATAGGTGTAAGTGTTGATTGTCTTTATCATGCCCGCTGTGCCGACAAGACTATCATCAATAGTCATCATGGAGCGCGCATTAATCTTAGTTGAAAGTATATCCTTAGCCTTAGCTTCGATAACTTTGTTAGAATATATTGTATTTCCCATTGTTAAAACCACCTTGTAAAATTATTTAATTAGTTGAAGAACCTCTTGAAAACTTCGGGTTGGTTCTTCTCAAGCTCTGAAAGCTCTGCTATTGTCATTTTGGCAACTTTTTCCTTTGTAAGCTCGCCGCCCGAGATACTATCCTTCTTGGGTGAGTTGCCCGCGAGCCTTCTATCAACTTCTGCTTTAACGGCTGCTTTGAAAAGTTTGTCAAGCTTGTCAATGTTGGCTTGGCTTGTTTCGATATCATCTGAGATAGCGATAATATCGGCAAACTCCGCGCTCAGTCCTCTTGAGCCAAGAACGCTTTTAAGTTCGCTTTTGTTCTTCTCAATTTGGAACTGTGCCAACTGTTCACGAAGCTCTGCGATTTCATTATCCTTTTCGGCTTTTTCTCTTGCGTCACCGTCAAGCTTAGAAAGTGAAAGCTGCTTTTCATATTTCTTCTGTTGGGTTGAAAGTGCTTGTGTCACGCGACGATCCGACTCGCTTTGTATAAGCGCCATAACCTCTTCTTCTGTATACGTCTTCGGTTTACTATCCTGCGCGCCCGCATTGTTATCGTTCGTGCTATCAATAGTATTTGTTTCCATAATTTCCTCTGCCATTTTTCTTTTCCTCCAAAATAAGTTATATCCTCTTTGGATATCCCTTCTAAATTTAGTTGTTTCTTTAACGTCTTACCCCTAAAAAGACTATACCACGGGCAAAATACAACAACGGCAATTTGGATGTGCGGGAATCGGAAGTGGATCGTCTATGGAATAACGCTCCTTGTGGAATCCGCCGCACACTTCACATCTTCGTTCGTCTTCATCCGCCCATATTTCAACTTGGGTAATACCACTATCCTTATACCTTTGTTGCGCGGCTTGTGTTTGAATGTGCGCTGTTTCGGTTCTTACTATGGTGTCCGCGCGGGAGTAGCTGACATTGAACCGCTCTTGTAAGAGTTGTTTAAGTTCAGTCGGCTTCTTTCCCGTGATTACACAATGCACAAGCTCATCATTAAGTGATTGTATAAGTTTATCGGTATTGTCCCAAACTCGCGCGCTAAAGTTCTTACCATCGGCAACCCATACTTCATTTATAAGTTGTTGAATTGTTGAGCTGTCGATGGTTGAGTAAGTCGAAGAAGTAGGAAGTGATATGGAATCATACACCGCGCGCCACTGTTTTTCAAACTCCTTCGACATTAAAGAAATCTGCTTATCTCCCAAGTTCTCAAGCTCTTTCCGAAGTTGCGCTTGCATCTTCCAGTATCTATCAAGCTTGTTTAAGTCGGCTACTGTTGGTTGTTTGCCGTCTGCCATGGAAGCTAAGAGTTTGTTGTAAGTAGCTTCAAAATCATTTATGGTTCTCTCCATAGCCGCCGCATAGTATTTCTTTTGCTGCGCGCGGATTGCGCGAACACTTTTATCTGTTATGCGGGCTTGACTTGAAGCCATTCTTTCTTCCCAATACTCGCTCATTTCCTTTCACTTCCTAAGTAGTTTTTGCGCTTAGTCGGTATAATCATTTGCGCCGAAGCTATAAATACTAAGCTGTTCTTGATTTTGCTTTTTGACTGCCTCAAGCTCTGCGCCGACATCCTTAATAAAAGGAAGCTGCGCAAGAAGTGTAGCATCACTAACAGTTCCTTTAAGACTGTTGACAAGATTAATTGTTTCGGTAAGGTTGACGGGAAGGTTACGAACAAAATTAATCCTAATATCGCGCCATGTTGCATCACTTGCCTTTAAGTTAAGCACATTACAAATAAGCTCAATGCGGCGCTGTAGGGCTTTGGTGAATCGTGCCACAATGCCGCTGGCTACGTTCTCGAATCCAACAAGCTTATAGGCAAGTGCTGTACCGCTCTGAGCGAGGAAGTTTTCATCTGCCATATCGGGGCAAGCAGTTACTTTGAAGATGTTCTTCTTTATGTTCTCTAATATGTTGACGATTTGTGTATCGTTGGCGTTCTTGGTAAGCCAACTTGCTTCTGCTCCTTCGGGAAGAACAAGAACACGATCCTCTTTCATTGCGTTTATATCGTCTGTTTCTGCGTCTACTCCCGTAAAGGTGAGATAAGCATCAACCCACGCATTAAAATCATCAATCTCGCTTGATTGGAGTTCATTGTAAGCATCATTCAAAGTTATAACTGAGTTGAAGATATTTTCTTCGTTCTCGTTTAAGTAGAAAACGGTAACGGGCACATCTCCGAAGTAGTGCGGCTCGGTGTCAACCTCAGTGAGCGCGCCGCCCAGTCCAAGAGTTGTGTAGTGCCGTATTGTGTTCTTGTCATAGACTTCGATTGCGTAAGTGTTATCGGAATCGTCAATGGCGTTGAGCTTATACCAACGCACGAAGTAAAGAAGCTCGCAATCAAGAGTATTGTCAAAAATCGCAAAGCAATTAAGCGGGTTTATTTGACTGTAACGGACTTGGGAATACTTGTCTATCCATTGGAGTTCATAAGCCACACCATAGATAAGTGCATTGGTTATCATTGACATATCCTGCGCGGCACTGTCGTTATAATTGAGAGTGTCTTGTATGTCGGTTATATCTTCGTTACTGGAATAGCTTACGGGCTTGCCGCAAATGTAGCCGCCGTAGGTATCTGTTATTATTTTGCAGTAATTGGTAATTATATGGTTACATTCCTTTGAAGCGTCACTATACGACTTATTAAGAATAGCGTGCTTGCCGCGATAGTAGTTCTCCCAAAGTTGAAGCTTCGGGCGCTCCGTAGTCATGAACCTATTAAGGATTTTTTGTAAGAGTTCCTTTGTGAGTTCAGTATTCTTACTTAAAGTAAACATTTATCTTTTTGCCTCCTCGAAGTAAATTCCCACAAGCTGCGATGGCACATAATACAGTATAGTGCCTTGGCCGTTGTTGTCGTCTCTTGTGCATCTGTAAATTTTGCCGCCGTCAAGATAATACTTGTCTTTATAATATCTCATGCCTGCCGCCGCTGTGATGGGATTGTTTATCGTGCCGTCCTCGCCAACTGTGATGGGCTCCCAATGCGCGGGAGTCACGCTCGGCCGCCATGTGGGATTAGCGGATATAGCGTTGTAGCAACGGTAGAGTTTCCCGTCATCGCGCACCTTGGCGCCAACAGAATAGTCTTTTTCTCCACTCCAAAGTGGATAAAGCTCTGCATACTTTAAAGATTCTGCGTCCGTAGTAATCTTCGTCAATACGCCGTCTATCTTGTTGCGAAAAGCTTTTGCTTCTGCTCTCGTCATGCGCCCGCACCTCCTGTGATTATTTCAAGTGCTTCGGAGTCGGAAATCGAGTCATTGTCGGACTGCTGCTGCTCTGTCCATACTTGGATTATTTCGGTTTCTGTCTCCGTCCATGAACTGAGATAGCTTTTTCCATCAGAAGGGCTATCTGTTAGGATTATTGGCTTATAGCCATTAGCAAGATATATAGCAGCATTATTTGTGAAGATATAGGATTCTTCGGTTTTTAAAGGGTTTGGCGCTCCTCTGAGCTCGCCGTCTATAAGTTTTCCGTATATCATTTAATCACCCCCACGTAAAAGAGCCTGTGCCCTGATTGTATAAAGTCCGCCGTCTTATTAAATCGTACATACACGGCACGCCGTCAGCGTTGAGGCACGGGCGCATGTCGCAAACAAGCTCGCCGTTTTCATAAAATCGACAATAGTAGATTTGCGACTTGCTTTTTTTAGCTACACCGGATTTATTATGTCGGGCAAAAAGATACACTGACTGTTGAGAGCCAACATAACCGGCAGCTTCTATCGTTCCCGTCTTTTCTGTACCCTCGCTGTCTGTCACCTTAAACAAATTTCCGATATTGCGTAAAATAAAAGGCTTTTGCATATTCTTAACGCTCATACTATATCCGTTCTGTCCTCGTGCAATCCATAAAAGAGGGGCAGCGTCCACAATCGCAAATCTATACATAGCGTCATCTGAATCTTGCGCCCCGAGGAGTGCGCCGTCAGCGGAGGCGCCGAACTTAACCTCTATGTCACTGCCTGCGCCGTAGCTGTAGCCCGTGTCTATCCACTGCGCGCCCGAGGACTGCAAATAATCGACTGCGGTATAGCCATCCGGCAGTCCATTCTGCGCTTGCGCCTTTTGCCATATAAATCTGCGTCTGTTCAAGTGCCCTCACCAACCTTCTGAGCTGCCAGAACCTTGTCCTTGAAGCTGAGCTCCCATGTCTCGCCGTTTTTGAAATCGGGCGTAGCACCGATATATTTTGTACCTGTCGGCAGAATAACCGTGGCATTGCCGCTTGCCGCGAAGCTCAGGCGCATCCAGCACTCGAAATCACCTGTCGGATAGCTTAGATTTAAGGTCGTGACATCAGTAAGGCGGTACTCGGTGTTGTCAGCGAGGGTTATATACCTACCCTCAGAGACTTTTTGAGGAATTATAAAGCTATTGTTATATTTAAGAGCTCCATTGGAATCGGAAAGACCATCAATCACAGACTTATTACTATGCTCATGGGCTTTTTCAACCGCAGGATAGACCATATAGTTAAGAATTGTCTGTAAACTCCGCGACTCCGCGGAAGGATTGCTGGATATTTTAGCTTGGATATTGTATGCTTCAATTGCTCCTAAATAACAATCCCACGCGTCTGTGTTGTCAACATATACACTAAAAACTGAGTCGAAAAACATTGAAAACTCATAAGTGGTTTCATCAGTACATGCAAGAGGAATTAAATATGTAGTATTCTCATCCGTAATTGTGAAAGTCATCAAAATTTGCTTGCCCGCCTTATAAGCCGTATCTATTTGCGCGTAGGTCTTGTCGTGGGCAGTAATTGTATACGCATCGGATCCACTTTGTGCCTGCACATTAACAATAAAAAGTTCTGACCCTGTTGAACCTCCACCGCCAGTACCAGTAATACCCGCAACAGGAAAGAACTTTCCATCGGCTCCGCGCAACATTAGAACTGGAACGTTATTACTCATTTTATCACCTCTCTTATAGGATTCGAGTTGTACCTCGATATACTTTTGCTTTTTTATTACCTACATACGCGGCCGTCACGTTTTTTGTTCCTACATAAAGTTCTTTTGGAGCAAAAAGCGCGGTGTAGGTTTTTTCTGTATTTGGACTTGTAAGTTCAGATTCGTTTAAAGTTATTGTACGGGTTGAACCGAGAGATTCGTCATCTTCCCAGCCCACAAAATTATAGTTGGCTCCCGCAGTAGCAGTTAGGGTGAGAGTTTTTTGCTGACCTTTTTGAGTGATTTCTACCACCCCACCGCCAGTTATGGTTCCACCTTGCGCGTTACCTTTTAAGTCTTTTGCGGTGGCTAATACGGTAAATTTTGGGTAATCGTAGTTTACAGTTATTTTTTGATTTTTAAGATAGGGAGTAGCAGCTGTTGCAGTAACAGTCCAAATAGCGTTACCACTTAAAGTTAAATAGCCATTTTCATTGTTTGAAAAAACATTACCTTTTGTCGTGTCAAAATCTTGAGAGAAAGTAGCATAATCGTTTACTATTTGGCTATCAACATGAAGGAGTTGTATACCATTTATTTGTATAGTCATAGACCCCTTTGGAATCGTAGTTGTTCTTTTTGCTTCGCCACTTACCCTGCCACTTGTCCATACTGCATACTTAGGAATGTTATAACTTAAATGAGATAAAAAGTCACTGGGCGTTTTTGAATATTCAACTTTGAGGGGGTCATGAGTTTCTTCGTTAAAATTAAGAGTAAAGGCTCCACCCATATTTACGCCTCCGTCACAAAGGTAATAATCTTATCATTTGCAACGGTTGGTATGGAAGTAGAAGTCTGAATAGTATAACCACCCATTGATTCTTTGACCGCGCCTGCAATATCGCTACTTTGCGGATTAGTCAGTCCACCATCGTTTGTCCAACTTAGAATCCCTGTATTACTAACCGAAGGAGTATATATTGTACCAACAGGTCCTTTTTCTCCCCTTTCACCTTTCATATTCTTAAAAGCAAAATTAAAGACCTTAGAAGTATTCGCGCCGCTTGCCGTAACCTCAACCTTAGGAGTACCAACATTTCCATCTATTGTTGCCGTAGGAGTACCAAAACCTGCTGCGGCACCCGTATCTCCCTTGACGCCTTGCTTAGCAATCGTGTAGGCCACCACTGGATTTCCTTCCGTCATTGTAATGGTAAGACGAGTCCATAAATAACTGCCCGCGGCAACACTGGGCGGCGTGGCAACCCAACCAGCGGTCGGCGCGGTAGTATTGGAAGTGCTTTGATTATAAGCTATTTCAATTGCTGAGATTCCGTTACCCGTGTCACCTTTATCGCCCTTATCACCTTTTATATCGGATTCCATACCATCGGGATTAATCCAAACTTTTACCGATTCATCTGTCGGTTCGGTTGTTCCTACAAAAACGCCGGGGTCACCTTGTATACCTTGTATACCCTGCTTGCCAGGAATTATAGTAGTTTCTGTAAAAATTGGAGGCGCGACAGAAATATCAACATAATTAAGTCCCATCTTCATCAACCTCCTTCGCCGGGATTATCTTCAAATAGTGTGCCATTCATTGTTAATGGAACGACGCTTGTTTCGGGATAAATGGGTTTATTACCATTATCCTTATCTACCATTTTAATACGGGTATCCATATAAAGGGTCTGCCCCGGTTCAAACTTGAGGGTGTCCTCTGCTGTAAATGGAACAATATAAAGGCCGTTATTATCGCCTAATGTAACTTCTGAAGAACCCGAGCTTGTGTATACCTTCTTTACAGTAGAGTCAGTGAGTACATTTTCGGTAAGATATGGTTTGAAAATAAACTCAATCTTCTCTATAGGGTAAGAAGTTTGATTGTTTATCCTTACTGATAGTGTGCAAGGATTTCTTCTCTTCATATAAAAACCTCCTTTAAAAAGAGTTCAAGCTCTCTATTTATAAGTGCCTTGTAAGGGCTTTGTCTAAAGAAAAAAGAGCCAGTTACGGCTCTTTTCATACTTCTATATTAGTTTTTCTTTGAAGCAGGTTCGCTTTCCGTTCCCCCATCAGTAACAAGTTCTGAATATGGCAGGTTTTCAATCCACTCACAAAATACGTGCCACTCATCGAGTTTATGATTGCGGCGGGACTTGTATATATTGGCAAGCACTTCATAGTTCAGCATGACCGTCCGGCGCTGATTGTAAGAGGACGGAAGCAACTGGATAAGCTGCCACCAATATGCTTTATTTTTTGTCTCAAGATAAAGGTCGCGGAATTCATTTAAAGCATCAATAACACTCTCCAAAATTGAATATGGAACATAACCGTTATATGTGTTAGCATGGATTAATAAATGTTCATGTGAAAAATCATCCAAAGTAAATTCCTTCGCATGAATCTTGTGCATAGTTGAGCATGAATTAGCAACCGTACCCACCTTGTAAGTGTCAAATTCCTTCCCATTTATGGACTATCTTTTACTATGCATAAACATAGGATACCATTTCGGCATTTAAGACGCTTCGTTTCCTAAAACGTCGCTACGTATCAATAGTAGCCCTACTCTCCTGCCCATAAGGCTTAGGAGATAGTCTCTACAGGTTCATTTCAAAAATATAAAAGAATTTGAAATGTTTCCCACGGGATTCTTGGGTAAGTTCCCCGTTAGCTATATTTCTATAACCCCTACCGATAAGTAGGAAAAGTATTTCATTGGCAGAAGGAATTCTACCAATAAAGAGGAGCTGTTATATCCACATACACCGTAATCATTCTCATGAACTTGCGATGGTCGGTGCCGGCATTACGAAGGCGAGTCATAAGGTCATAGTCATTTGGGCCGATACATATTCCAGACACATTGTTTTTACAAATTCCCGGACAATTAGCATTGGCATAGCATTTAACACTATCGCTTTTTTCCCAAGAGTTCAGTGGATTTCTCATGCCTCTAATTGCAGCTTCCCATCCAACAATTTCTGTATTCTCAATTTTTATCATTTAGTCTGACCTCTTCCCTTAAAGAAATTCAGAATCTTATTTATAATCATATAAACAATCTTCAATGTAGCCACAAGTGAAGGTTCTTTGATGGGGTCGTCTTCTTCGTCAAGTCGATTATCATAATCTTCAATGCCACGAGCTTCGGTAAAATTCATTGTATAAGGAAGTATAAACTTTCCGTTGAGACCCCAATCCTCGCCCCAAGAGTTCTGACAAAGAAATCCATCTTTTGTCCAACCAATAACCATAATTGCGTGTCCGCCGCAATACTCAGGTTTCTCATCGTCCGTTCTCAAGATTCCCTCATCGTCAACATAAAAGCTATAACTCCAATTCAATGCGGCGAGCACAGGTCCATAATTATAAATCGCATACTTGATTTCCGCTGGCGAGTTACAACTAAAGTATCTATTAATACGATAATGATAAGCCTTTTCCGTTTTGGAAGGGATATTGAGTGCTTCCTCTGCGCTCTCATAGCAATCTGGAACCTCGATGTTGCCGGGGCAATCGTCGTAAACCATATCACCATATTTCAATGCAGTCGCGCAAGCATCACGCAGATACATGCCTTCTCCCGTGTGTCCGTGAAGAAGCTTCTGGGTACCATAGATAAAGTTAGTTGAAAGAGTTTTGTCATCGCTCTCAACATCCCCAAGATGAGACTCCAAAATACTTGACATTGCATGGGCAACACAAGAATTTACTGCGCCTTGATTCTTGACAGGCACATTAACACCAAAAACAAACTCCTCTGGCAGGGCTGCTTCAAATACAGCGCCTGCTTTTAGCTTATAATCTCGTATATCTTTTTCTTCGGGCAGACATCCGCCCATTGGAAATTTCTTCTCTTCCATTGTAGCCTCCTTTATACAATATTAAAAAAATTGGCACCGGCTGTCAGATTCGAACTGACGTGGAGTTTCCTCGACGGAGTCAAAGTCCGTTGGTTTCAGCCACTCACCCAAGCCGGAGTATTGTGTAGGTTTTCGTCTCTTCCCCGGATTCAAAAGACTGGTCATTATCGTTTCCGCAATTCCTTGCGCGGCACAGACCTACAAACCCTTCCGTCCTATACGGTTTTCTTCTAACTACCGAAAAATATCTTGGAGACTTTGTTTTGCTTCGTTGCCCCAAGCCTCGAAGGTTCCACGAAACAAGGTTTTCGTTTAATCGGTCTCACGACGACTAACTGTTGGAGCACTCTATGTGATTCGAACACATGACCTGCTGATTACAAAGCAGCGGCTCTTCCAGCTGAGCTAAGAGTGCATTATGGTTGCAGGGGTGGGGGTTGAACCCACAAAAACAAGCTTATGAGGCTTGTCGGTCACCGTGACTCCCTGCCATACTTAAACCTTGAAAAAAGCATATCTTATGGACCTTCGTCCTACCCTGCATAGTACGCAAATATATTCAGTCAAAGAGAAGATAAGTCTGAGCCAATAAACCGTCGTTCATTAACTTCTTACCCTAAGAATTACTTCTACATAGCTCTTATGGGATTGGTTACCCATACCTTTCAGCATCAATTCAGAACTTTTTATAACAAGTGTCACTAAAAAGTTAAAAAGCCATTAATCAATACGCCGTTTTGCCTACTCGGAGTTTTCTTACAAGTCTTATAGGTCGATTTCTCAACCGTCACAGCAGAAAGGACTTATTGGGAAGAACTGTCAGCAGAGATTAACCTCTGGGAGTTTTCTGACGCAGCAACTGCGACTCACTCCGACAATTCAAAATTCAAGGTCTGCGTTGCTTCCCACACAATACCTAACTTGATTCGGCACAGGTTTTCCGTAAATCCCCTTGTGTCTCTATTGCGTCCCCGACTCATATACTACCTTTATCTACATACTACTGAGCGCCGCACCTCTCGTTTTGGCTACTAACCTCCATCATAATCGTCACCTTTTATGACACAGCCGTATCCGCAAGTATCCTTGCTTCGTATAATATCAACTGACTTACCAGTGCGCCTCAGTGTCCGTCTGAAAACGAACTATTCACTGAGTTATAAGATATGCTTTTTTCAAGGTTCAAAGAAAGGAAAGGGTCGTTTGCTTTGCGTTCTTATATAGCGTTTCCCACTAATGCCACATATCGCTTGCGCGCCGGTGGTAGTTTAACAACCAAAATCCATGATAACGCTTCCTCCGGCTGAGCCGGTTGGTAGGAGTAGCGAGATTCGAACTCGCACTGAACAGATTTTGAATCTGCTGTCTCTGCCGTTGGACTACACTCCCATAAAAATGGCTGCTATTTATGTCAGGATGGGCAGCCACTCCACCCGTGCTTAGCGCACTCGCCCGCAATGTAAGCCTTATTCCGTATATCTTACCAAAGCGTTAGGCAAACTAAGATGGGGTAGGAGAAGCAACCTTAGCTTACCAGTTGGCGGAGGAAAGTAGATTTCCTACTTTCTATAAATATTATAGCAAAGTTTTAAGAAAAATACAAATTATTTCCCTTTAAGAAGTTCGTTTACTCTCTTCTGAACGGCGTAATAATTATAGCCGGCTTTGGTGAGATTATACACTCTCTTTGCACCATTGCCCCACTTTCCTGCGATTACTTCGCGCGCGACCTCATCAACAGATTTCTTTGCAGGCTTTTTCTGTTCCGCAAGCAATCTTTCGACTTCTTTCTGGACCGCCGCATAGTCATATCCAGCATCCTCAAGACGTTTCTTTCTCTCGGCTCCGTTGCCCCACTTGCCTTGGATTACCTCTTTGGCAATTTCAGTGTTGCTCTTCTTGGGAGAAGGAGTGGGTGCGGGCTTCGGAGAAGGTGCCGGCGCAGGCTTCGGTGTCTCTTTAAGCTTCAGACCATAATACTTGGCAACTGCAGTCGCAATGGCTTTCGCGCACTGCTCCTGTCCGCTTGCATAGATAACCTTATCGCGGTCTCCCTTGGTGTCGATGAACACAGTTTCTATAAGGAAAGACATACATTTGATTTCTCTTACACATCCAAAGTAATCCTGCCCGCTAACAAGCTTTGTCTTTGCGCCCCTGTCTTTAAGACCAAGATTAGTGGCAATTGACTTGCTAATAGCCGCCGCAAGAGCTTTACCCTGTTTGCTATTGTGCTTATAATAAACTTCCGGACCTGTACCGCCGCCCGCATTGAGGTGGAGTTCCATATTAAGGTCGTATCCCTTAGAATTGACATACTTAATACGTTCTGCAAGGTTCTTGTCTCCATCGTAGTTTATAAGGTCAACAGTGCAATTATACTTGCTGAGTTCCTGCTTTAGATACTTACCTATTGCGCGCGCAAGCTTAAATTCCTGATATCCACTTGCTACGGCTCCGCTATCGTATTGACCAGACTGAGATTTACCATGTCCAATACAAACCGATATTTTCATACTTATTCCTCCTTTTTAGATAATTCCAACACTCTCATATTTGGAAAGAGGATTCTCGTGGTCCATTAGTACCAACTCCATTCTTGCATTGAGAAGTCTAACAAACTGACGAGTAGCCGAATCATTTTTAAAATAAACGGTTACATATTTATGTCCTTTTCCATAAAGAGTGGCGCCAAGTATATCTCGACAAAAACGAAGATAGTTGGCATAAGAGAGTTCAAGAAGTCGAGAAGGTAAAACTCCATAGCTTCCAGAAGTACAAACATTATATTTATCCAAAAACTCTTCTGTAACTTGGATTTCAAGTGCCTTGTCGTCATTTATTGCAGGTCTTAATTCAAAATAAGTCATATTTGCATCTCCCCCCAAAGAATTTGAAGCTCAGCCTCTTCTTCATCATCTAATATACACAAATCTCCAAGATTCTCATAAGCGCTGACTTCCTCTACAACGAATTCCGGCAGATCTCCTTGATAGCGGATTATCGTCGCCTCATCAACCTTCTTATAGTTCTTGTCAACATATTTTGAAACAGTAGATGCACTAAAGCCTATCTCACGTGCGACAGCGGCATAGGAACCCAGTTTCTGGTACAATTCATTCATCTGAATTATATCTTCTTTGCTTACCTTTCTCACCTTCATAGGAGCAAGCATAATGTTCTTAATTACAGTCATATGCGGGAAAAGATTAAAACGCTGAAATACCATCCCCACTTCGGTG
>OKRS01000146.1_pt1 | contig 52399 bp, 32 predicted proteins | sample 1601191 | NCBI WGS metagenome assembly OKRS01 (sample SAMEA3541509, study PRJEB24748) | human gut metagenome | biome: human gut; feature: human-associated habitat; material: faeces | place: China | collected 2012
CCAGGGCGATGCCCTGGGCTAGGAGCTTCTGCCCTTTCAGGGCGTGTGGGGCAAAACTTGCGAAAGTTCAGTAATTTAATAATTGCTTTGCAGAAACTTCTACTACCCCGCCATTTCCGTCACTAATGACCACAGGACGATTGTATAAAGCCTTTTCTACCAACATATCATGCTGAGCTTCAACTAAACCTGATTCAACTTTGTTGAGAAAGCCCTCAATCTCACTTTCACTCATAATCCTTAATTATTTTAAATTTAACAATATCCTTAATCTTCGTTGGAAACTGTCTACCTCCGAAAGCAACACGTTCTCCTTTATTTAAACTGTTATCAAATAGAATCCAGATATCCACTTCTTTCATAAATATCTCAAAAAGATTCTTAAGACCAGCCTTATACCTACGTTCAATTACAGGCGTAGGAATGTTATGCCCACCACTCGCTACTCTATCAGCTACACGTCTTTTTGCAAGCTCTATACTATCCAGCCAAAAGAACAAGAGATGCACAACATACCCTTTTTCTTGTGCTCTGCGCACCAGATTAATATAAGATCTGGTTGCTAAAGTAGTTTCTATGGAGAACGATTCACCCATTTCCAGCAAATCTTCTATTCTCCTAAGCATCAAACGCCCTGCTTCTATCGCTACTCCTTCAGGATTGAAAGGTGAGAGACCTTTTGCAATTTCGTCAGCATTAACAAATTCTTTAACGAGCAAAGACTTGGGAAGAATCGTCTTAGAAGCAGTCGTTTTGCCTGCTCCATTACAACCTGCTATTATATATAAATGCTTAACCATTTGATTCACATTTAAATTCTTTTGGATGCAAATATACTGCAAAATCTTGATAACGCCAAATATTTGAATGAAATTAACATCATTATTGGTCAAATAATACTAAATTCCCCATCCTGCTTTCTCAAGCGGGCTGGGGGATTTTTCTTCAGTATATTCACCCGCACTTCACGGGAAACAACAAGGGTCTATATGCCACGATGAACAGGTGGCGTATAGACCCTTGATTTCAGGCTCTCTTCCTATAATCTCTTGTGCCATAATGATGTCGTTATTTTGCTGCAAAGATACTAAAAATATCGTTTCGCGCAAAATAATGATAGGGAGGATAGTATTTATTAGTCGTGGAAATGTGCGAAAAAACAATGGATTTCCACGACTAAGAATTTTATGTTGTTTTTTCTTAAAATGTTTGTTTGGCTCAATTAAAATGTGTACTTTTGTCCAATCGATTGGATGAAATGAATATAAAACCATCCAACCGATTGGATAAAAATAAAGTAAAACCATCCATTTGATTGGATAAAAGGCGGTAAATATGGATAAATTACTATTGGAAAGAATCATGCTCGACAACCAGAAAGAGGTGGAAGCGCAGCAGGTTATAGCCAGAAATATTTCTTTCGAAGGTTTTGACCGATATGTTCTTGTAGGTATCCGAAGAGCAGGTAAATCTTATTTGCTCTATCAGCAGATGCAAAAACTTCTGAGCGAGGGGCATGGTTGGGACGAGATGCTTTATCTAAATTTTGAGGATGAGCGTTTAGAGGGATTCTCTACCCAGGATTTTAATCTCATATTGGAAGCTCATTTTGAGATGTACAACAAACGTCCTATGCTTTTCTTGGATGAGATTCAGAATATTCCTTCTTGGGAGAAGTTTGCTCGCAGATTGGCTGATAGCAAATACAAGGTTTTCATTACGGGAAGCAATGCCAAGATGCTCAGTTCTGATATTCAGACAACTTTGGGTGGTCGGTATCTTCCTGTTAATGTATATCCTTACAGCTTTGAGGAGTTCTTGGATGTTTGTCAAGTTCCTCATAACAAGTTGAGTCTGATTTCCACAGAGGGCAAGGCGAGGATGATGAATCGTCTGAATGACTATTTCCATCATGGTGGCTTCCCTGAGTGTGCTTTGATGAAAGTCAAGCGTGACTATCTGCTCAGTGTTTATCAAAAGATATATCTAAACGATGTTGTTGCAAGAAATAGCATCACGAATATCTTTGGTCTAAAGGTGATGATCAAGAAGATCGCAGAGAGTGTTAAGCAGCCTATTTCATTTAGCAGGATAGCCAATATCGTATCAAGTACAGGTACCAAGCTTAGTACCACATCAGCGGTGAAATATATGGAATATATGGAGTCATCTTGGCTTATCACTAAGGTAACCAATATGGCAGCAAAGTTGGCTGATAAGGAGAGCAATGCCAAGTTTTATTTTACTGATAATGGCATCTTGGATTTGTTTTTGATGGATGCAGATACGTCACTTTTGGAAAATCTTGTGGCTTTCAGCTTGATACGTAGATATGGCAGGGAAGATGCTGTGTTCTTTTATAATAAAGGTATAGAGGTTGACTTTTATATTCCTGAAGAAGAACTTGCCATTCAGGTCTCCTATTCCGTCAAAGATGAAGATACTCGAAAGAGAGAAGTGAAAGCATTGCTGGCTATAGAAAATGTGCTAGCATGTAGGCGTCGCTTGATAATTACTTATGATGAGGAAGATGCCTGGCAACTCTCTGCTGAGGGTATAGAGGTTATTCCTGTATGGAAATGGTTATTGAAATGAGTCGAAAAGTGCCGATAGTGGTGCCAAAAGTCGTTTCTCTAAAAAAAATGAGATTACGACAAGTTTTAAATGAGAAATCTGTCGTAATCTCAATAAAAAAGCGAGATTGCGACAGATTTCTTTATATCTTACCCCGGAAAGCGAAATTTCCGGAGGGCTTCAATTAATCCTTTTTCAGTTCCTCGGCATACTCCTTCGGGAAGATGCCGAACTCCTTCTTGAAGCATTTCGAGAAATACTTCGGCGTGTTGAAACCTACCTGGGTGGCCACATCGCTGATCAGAATGTTAGGGTTCGACCGGATGATGCGCTGAGCCTCCTTCAGGCGGATGCTGGTGATGAAGGCAATGACCGTTTGCCCTGTTGTGGCTTTCACCTTATTATATAGAGTGGATTCGCCCATCGCCATATCCTTGGCGAATGCCTCTCGGTTGTAATCGCCATCTGCAAGATGTTGCATTACAATTTCAGTGGCACGGGTGATGAATGCCTGATTTGGGTTGCTCAAATGTAACGCAGCCTGTGCTTCGCTCTCCGTGCTGGTTTGGAGCGAAATTTCAGCCTGAATCTTTTCTATCATCTTCTTGCGGTTGGCAAGCAGGGCATTGATGCGGACTTCCAGTTCATCAAACTTGAACGGCTTGGTGATATAGGCGTCTGCTCCTACGGCATAGGCCTCGGTCTTGTCCTCTTCCTTGTTCTTGGCGGTGAGCAGGATGATAGGCAGCTGCCAGAAACTCTTGTCAGACTTCAGCTGCTTAGTCAGTTCGATACCGTCCATAATCGGCATCATCACATCGCTCACCACGAGGTCGAGTTTCTCCTTCATGATGATGTTCATTGCCTGCTTTCCGTTCTTTGCCGTAAACACATGATAGTTTTTGCTCAATACCTGCAGCATCAGGGCTAACAATTCCTCGTTGTCCTCAACCACCAGGATCTTGCTTGCATTCTTTCTGATGAAGATGCTCTGGTGGACAGGTGCCAGCTTAGGTTTGTCTTCAGAAGCAGGTTGGGATTCCTGCTCCGTTTCCTGGCTTGCCTGTCTGATGGCTTCCTGATTTACTGCATTTGGTTTGTCAGAATTGTCAATTTCATCTGGTGCATACGCACTCTTCTTGATAGGCAGGGTAATGGTGAAGGTAGTGCCTTCGCCTTCCAGGCTCTCACATTGGATGTTGCCATGATGCAGTTTCACCAGGTCGTGGGTCAGCGACAGTCCGATACCGGTTCCCGGCATGTTCTGCTTGCGGTAGTCGCCATCGAAGAATCGGGTGTAGAGATGCTTCATCTTCTCCTTCGACATACCGATGCCATTATCGGCAATCGTGACGACCGCCTGCTCCTTGCTGAGTCTGAGCGATACATCAATCTTGCCTCCCACCTTATTATATTTAATGGCGTTGGAGAGCAGGTTGTAGATAATCTTATCCATCTTGTCGGCATCAAACCATGCCAAGCCTTCTGCCTTCGGCTTCTCCAGGGATAGCGAAATCTTCTGGTGTTCAGCCATCGGACGGATATTCTCGCAGGCTTCTTCGATGAATGAAATCAGATTTTGGCGGCTCACGAGCAGATGCAACTGTCCTGCCTGCGACTTTCTTACTTCCAGAATCTGTCGCAGGAGTCGGGTGGTGCGGTTGATGTTGCTGTCCATCACGAGATAATCTTCCTCATACTGTGGTGCCACCTCCTTGAGCTTGTAGATGGTGGTAGAGATGACGGTAAGAGGGGTGAGCAGCTCGTGGGTGATATTGGTAAGGATAACTCCCATCTGCAGGCTGTTTCTGGTCTTCACCCGCTCCTTATACCATCTGGCAGCAGCAAAGATGCCGCCTATCAGCATCAGAATATAGAACATGAAGGCTATTCTGGAGGCATACCATGGCGGCAGCACCTGGATGGAGATGGTGTATGGCAGTTCCTGCCAATGACCATATCCGTCGTTTGCCTTCAGATGAAGCCGGTAGTTGCCCGATGGCAGGTTCTGGAAGGTGGCGCGATGAGTGTTGCCTACCAGATATTGCCAGTCGCCATCATATCCGTCCAGCTTATAGGCATAGCTGTTCTTCTGTGCATTGCCATAGGTGAGCAGACTGAAGTCTATGCTGAACTTCTTGATCTGCGCAGGCAGCACGATGTTCCTGGTATAGCCCGGCATTTCCTGGCTGATTTCTTCCTTGAGATCAGCCTCCAGGGCTGCGAAAGGAATGTCGTCTATATAGAGCTCTCTTACTATCAGTTTGCTCTTGCCCCGCTTGAAATGGATGAGGTCTTTTGTTGGGAAGAACGAGAAGAAATTGGTCTTTCCGCCAAAGAAGAGCTCGTCTTTATACTTGAAGGTGGAGTTGGCTGAGAAGAGAATGTCACCCAGTCCGTCTTCCTTGCCGAAGTATATGATTTCCTTCGGGGTATTCGGGTTGCTGCCCCATACGAGCAATGCCAGGGCACGGTCGGTGGTAATCCAGAGATTCCCGAACTTATCCTCGTTGATGGCTAAGGCACGTTCGCCCTTCAGATGGAAGTCGCGGTTCTTGGGTTCAAACTGGTCTTTCTCCTTATTATATATAAAGAGTCCGCCGCTGTTCGAGATGGCCCAGAGTCGCCCCTTGCAGTCTTCCATGCAGTTGAGCATGTCTTCGATGACAAGATTTCCGTGTGTCGGGTTATATTGCTTGTATTTCATGCTTCCCGGTTTACGTGGATCGCCTGTAGCGCGGATGATGCCTTCATTGTCGGTGGCTATCCATATCGTTCCCTTTCTGTCTTGGGTGATATGGCGCACATCGCAGTTGCTGAAGTCGTAGCGTCCCTCTTTCAGCTGCATGATACGTCCGGTGTTGTCGGGATAAACCACGCTTACTCCTCCACGCTGACCTATCCAGATGTTGCGATTGCGGTCTTCGAAGAGGGTATTCACATAGCTGTCTTTTAGATAAGATACGTTTCCCGTATTGATAACCATGGCTTTGGTATCCTTCTTCTTGATGAAGATGCCGAAGCTGTTGTTGGCAAACCAGATTTCTCCGTTATGTCGCTGGATGATGTGCGTGATGCTGGTAGAAAACATCCAGTCTTCGATATCTTCGAATCCGGGAATCTCCTTATTATATAAGGTGGAGTGGGTCTCCCGGTTATAGAGAGCGATGCCGTATGGGCTGAGTCCCAGCCAGAAATGACAGCCGTCATTGGTAAGGATGCTGTTGATGTAGCAGAGATTCAGCCCAGGATTGAGACTCAACTGCCAAAGTCTGAATGGCGAGGTGTTGGTGTCTATCTGGATGATGCCGTTGTTGAGTGTGCCCAGCCAGATGTTGCCATGCTGGTCGGTAGAGATGCTACGGCAGAAGGAGAGCTTGCAATCGTCTATACCCTCATATTTCTGCCATCCTGCCTCAGGCTTCGTTTCGTCAAGAATGCAGATTCCCTCTCTGGTTCCTGCCCATAAGGTATGGGTGGCAGGGTCTTCCACTATCTGATAGAAGGTGTCGAAATACCGGTTCTTGTAAGGATACTGATGTATGTTGGGATTCCGGATGTCTGATGGGTTGTCGATGCATGCTACACCATAGCCCCATGAGCCTACCCATAATCTGTGACGATGGTCGAAGAACAGGGAGAAGGCTGAGTTATGCGAGTTGATGGCAGGATATTGATGAAAGGTATGGCTGCCCCCCCCGAGTCGGAGCAGACCGGTGGACCAGGTTCCGATGAGCAGGTCGCCATTGGTATCCTCCAGGATGCTCTTTACATTATAGCTGGGCATCCTCCTCTTTTTGCCGTTGGCATCTATCAGCCAGGAATTGCTTTCCTGATAGGTATGGAATGCTTCCTTCTGTGCATCAAAATATGACAGACCTTCATCTGTGCCTATCCATACCGTACCATCTTTTGTGGTATACAGATAATAGATGATGCGCTGGGAGTCTTTTGGCAGATAGAAAGTCTTGAACTCACCCGTACGCTTATTCATGCGGGTAAGTCCGTTTCGGGTTCCCAACCAAAGACAGGCGTTCTGGTCCTCTGTGATGCATTGGATATTATTGTTGGCAAGAATGTTGGGAGTGTAGGCATTCGACTTGTAAGTTTGCGTGGTATATCCGTCGTATGACTTGAGTCCAGCACTTGTTCCCAGCCACATCATACCCTCCTTGTCGAAGTACATGCAGTTGATTTCTTCTGCCGTCATCGGCAAGATGGGGTCGAAATGCCGATAAGGGAAATTCTGTGCCTGGCAGAACTGCGACAGGGTAAGCAGGGTTAAGAGTAGGAGTATATATATTTTTCTCATGTTCATTATGTTTTGATGATTAGGGAGGCAAAATTAAGAAAAAATATTTAAAATAGAGAAAGAATGCCCGTTTTTGTTGATTTGTTCCCTCATTTTATCGATTTGTTGCCCTTATTTTCAGAAAAAAAAACGAATTTTGCATCCGTAAACGTTTCCGTAGCGAAAAAAGCTATGAGATGTTAAGCTAACGATCAAGGCTATAAATATAAGTAAGAAAGAAGCCATAAATCGGACAAAGATCAAACTAACACAAAAATAACTTAAATGAAAAAAGTCAATCTAATTCCATCGTCAAAGAGAATGTTGGCGTTGGCTGCAATTGCAACAGGAGTTGCATTGCCTCCTCAGGTTATGATGGCTGCCCAAGTTGCGCAAGTGGTTCAGCAGGCTGGTTCTGTTAAGGGACAGGTTTTGGACACAACTGGCGAACCGGTCATTGGTGCTACCGTAAGAGTCAAGGGCTCTAAGACGGGTACTGTTACCGACATAGATGGTAAGTTCACATTGAATGCGAATGCAGGTTCAACAATCGAAATTTCTTATATCGGTTACAAGACCGTAACTGCTAAGGCTGGTTCTTCACCTCTTTCTATTAAGATGGAAGAGGATGGACAGACTTTGAATGACGTCGTAGTGGTTGGTTACGGTACGATGCGTAAGAAGGACTTGACAGGTTCTGTGGTACAGATTGATGCCAAGAAGCTCGCCGACCAGAACCCTGGTTCTGTTCAGGACCTGCTGCGTGGTACTCCTGGTCTTCAGATCGGTTTCGACTCTTCAGCCAAGGGTGCCGGTGCATCTATCCAGTTGCGTGGTCAGAACTCACTCTATACAGAAGGCAATCACAACTCACCATTGATTATTCTCGATGGTATGCAGTTTGCCGGTGAACTTTCAGAGATTAACCCTGATGATATTGCTCAGATTGACGTGCTGAAGGATGCTTCTTCAGCTGCCATCTATGGTGCCAAGGCTGCCAGCGGTGTTATCATCATTTCTACCAAGAAGGGTAAGAGCGGCAAGCCAACCATCAACGTTAGTGCCAACCTGGCTGCCAACACCAAGGCGCAGTATCGCAAGGTGTTCAGTGCATCAGAGTATATGACCTACCGTGAGGACTGGTTCAAGGCTACCACTTATGGTTATGACGAGAATGGCAAGTGGGGATATTATGGCGTAGACAGCAAGATTCCTGCCGGCTATTATGATAATGTAGAGAACGCACAGCGATTGTATGGTCTCACTTCAGACCAGTGGGCAACTATGGGTTCCAAGACTTTGGGTGCTGACGAGAGTCTTCTCTCGCTCTATGCCCGCCGTATGGGCTTTGATGCTGATGCCAGCAACGTGATGAAGAACTTCTTGGCAGGCAAGTCATACGATTGGGAGGATGCTACCTTCCGCACAGGTTTCAACCAGGATTACAATGCCAGCATTTCGGGTGCTACCGACAAGGTGAACTATTATCTGAGCTTCGGCTATCTGAACAATCAGGGTGCCATCCAGGGTGATGACTACCATGCATTCCGTTCTAACATGAAGATCAATGCCCAGATTACCGATTGGCTGGAAGTAGGTGCTAACGTAAACTTCCAGGACCGTTCGGATGAGTCTAGCCCAGTGCCACTGGGAGGTAACTATTGGGATGCCAACCAGTTGCGCGAGTCTCCATATTCTTCCCGTTATGACGAGAATGGCAATGAGGTGCAGTATCCACGTAGCGGCAACCCAACCAATGGTGGTTACAACTATCACTTCGACCAGCAGTATATCGACTTGGAGAAGGGTCAGACCATTCTGAATACCATCTTTAATGCCAAGGTTACTCTGCCATTCGGTTTCAGCTATTCTTTCAATATAGCTCCACGCTTCAAATGGCATTACGACCGCTATTTCTTGTCAGCAGAGCTTCCAAACAGCGATCCTGCTACCCGTGGTTCCAACCGCAAGTCGGCAAAGAACTTCGATTACTCTCTGAACAACACCCTTACCTGGGATAAGACATTCAACAAGGAGCATCACTTCACCGTGACCCTGGTTCAGGAGGCAGAGGAATTCCGCTATTGGAGCGACAATATCGAGGCTCGCAACATCACCCCTACAGATGTATTGGGCTTCCACTATCTTTCGGGTGCCAACAAGTCTCAGAGTAGTTTCTGGGCTAGCGATACCCACTCTACGGCAGCAGCCTACCTGGGCCGTCTGTTCTATGGATACAAGGACCGCTATATGTTCACAGGTACCGTGCGTCGTGACGGTTACTCTGCCTTCGGTTCCAACAATCCTTGGGCCACATTCTGGTCTCTGGGTGGCAGCTGGGTATTCTCTGAGGAGAGCTTCCTGAAGCAGCCATGGCTGGACTATGGTAAGCTGAGAGTATCTTACGGTACCAATGGTAACCGTTCATTGTCTGATACCTATCTGGCTCTTTCCAACCTGAGTGATGGTGGCAAGATGGCTTACTATAAGTATGGTTCTTCAAGTCAGACTATTCTGAATGCACTCTCTATCAGTCGATTGGCTAACCCTAATCTGGAGTGGGAGAAGACATCAGCCCTCAACATCGGTCTTGATTTCTCTGTTCTCGGTCAGCGCCTCTCTGGTAGCATCGAGTGGTATCATAAGATTACCAAGGATATGATCATGTATCAGCGTCTGCCAAACTTCACCGGTTTCAGCAACATCGCTACCAACCTGGGTGAGATTACCAACTCGGGTATTGAGATTACCTTGAACTCAAAGAACATCGATACTCCAAACTTCAAGTGGAATACAACTGTAGGTTTCTCTTACAACAAGAACCGCATCAAGCACTTGTATTACGACTATGATGAAAATGGCAACGAGCGCAGCGATACCTCTAACGGATGGTTCATCGACAAGCCTGTGGGCGAAATCTGGAACTACAAGGTAACAGGTATCTGGCAGGCAGACGAGGCAGCTGAGGCAGCCAAGGTAAACCAGAAGCCTGGTGATCCTAAGGTGGCTAACATCTATACAGCCGACGACAAGATCAACGAAGACGGCACCCGCACTCCAGTATATAATGATAATGATAAGGTGTACCTGGGTACAACCAATCCTCCTATCTATTGGAACATGCGAAATGACTTCACCTTCCTGAAGAACTTCACCTTCTCGTTCTCCATGTATTCTTACATGGGTCATAAGAGCTTGAGTGGTAACTATCTGAATGGTGATAACTCGGGTTCTATGTTCACCAATACCTGCAATACATACAAGAAGGAGTACTGGACACCTCAGAACCCAACCAACGAGTATGGTCGTCTGAACGCTGTAGGTCCTACAGGATGTACCGGTGTACAGAAGCTCTACAACCGCAGCTTCGTTCGTCTGGACAACATCACCTTGGGTTATACCATTCCACAGGAGATTACCCGCAAGGCCAGCATCGAGAGAGTGCACCTGACACTGGGTGTGAACAATGTATGCACATTCGACAGCTGGGAGTATGGTGATCCTGAGACAGGTGGTTTCGCAAACCGTCAGTTCCAGTTTGGTATTAATGTTACACTCTAAAAGATTTTATCAAAATGAAAAAGAATATCAAGAATATATATAGAGGAGGACTCCTTATCGCTTTGGCAGGTACTATGGTTTCTTGCGGTGATGATTTCTTGAAGCAGGATCCTCTTTCGTTCTATGAGCCAGGTACTACCTATAGTACTGAGGCTGGTCTGCAGGCTGCCATGACACAGTGTGACAAGCAGTTGAAGACTTATATCATCGATAACAACTGGAATAATGTGGGCCTTGCCACCAATTATCTGATGTCGGATGTGGGCATGTATGCCAAGACCGATATGGGTGGTGGCTTCCAGGACAACTTTGATGCCAAGCTGACTCCTACATCCGGTATGGCAGGTGGTGGCGACGGCAACTACATGCAGCGTTTCTGGGATCAGGGATTCAGCATGGTGAAGTATGCCAACTCCGTGCTCTCTTATGTAGATAAGGTGCAGGGCTTGAAGGATGAAATCCGCGATGCCTATAAGGGCCGTGCTTACTTCCATAGAGCTTACGCTTATTACAACCTGACTCTGCAGTTTGGCGATATTCCATTGATTACCAAATTGCTTACCGTGCCAAAGCAGAACTACAAGTCAACCAGCAAGACTGCCATCTTCCAGATGTTGCAGAAAGACCTGGAGTTTGCCGTAGCGCATGTTCCTGCACAGGCTCAGATGACTTACGTAGGACAGGTGAACCAGGAGGCTTGCATGCAGTTGCTTATCAAGGTTTATCTCGTGAATGGCGAATATGCCAAGGCAGAGAAGCTTGCCACCGATTTGATTAACGATCATGGTCTGCACCTGATGACCCAGACATTCGGTACCTGGCAGCCATCCGGCTGCGAGACCACTTGGAAGGTGACCCGCAATGTGGTTTGGGATTTGCATCGTACTCCTAACATTTGCAACCCAGAGAATAAGGAGACCATCATGGCGATCATCAACTCTAATGATGAGGACAACCTCAACTACAACGTGATGCGTGCCATGTTTGCTCACTGGAGCAATGGTGTCATCAAGGATCCTCATGGATTGGGAGGTCCTGGACAGTGTATCGCCCGTAATAATAAGAACTATAACGACACATTGGACTGGACACGTGCTATCGGTCGTGGTATCGCCCTGAACCGTACATCATACTTCTACAACAAGACCATCTGGTATCAGGATGGCGAGACTGACTGGCAGGACCTCCGTCACAACCGTGAGGTAGGTAACTGGGTTGAGATGGAAGACTTGAAGTACAACAACAAAAATTCCGACTTCTACGGCAAGCACTATCAGCTCTATGCTACAGAAGACTACGAGAAGGATGGTAAGGTTATTGTGAAGAAGGGAGACATTCTCTGCGGTGATACCATCCGCAGTTGGTATCCAACTCCTCTCTATCAGCTCTATATCCTGGATGTTACCAACGAGAACAACCTGGGCGCCAACCAGTTCAATGGTGCATCTGGTAAGGGATGTAATGGTGATATGTACCTGTTCCGATTGGCTGATACCTATCTGCTCCGTGCTGAGGCTAAGTTCTATCAGGGCAATGTAACTGGTGCTGCTGACGATGTGAATGCTATCCGCAAGCGTGCCAACGCCAAGAAGATGTACACCACAGTGACTATCGGCGACATCATGGCAGAGCGTGCCCGTGAGCTCTATATGGAGGAGTTCCGCCAGGCAGAGATGGTTCGTGTATCATGGTGTCTTGCCAAGAGCGGAATGCCTGATGAGTGGGGCAATACCTATAGTCTCGACAACTGGGACAAGCAGGAAGGTACAGACTTGAATGGCGGCAGCTACTGGTTCAAGCGTTGTACTACCTACAATGTCTTCAACCGTCCATGTGGCAAGGGCGTTTCAGGCAACCAGTCTTTCGAGTACAAGATCAACAAGCATAACCTCTTCTGGCCGGTTCCTAATTCAGCCATTACAGCCAACAACAAGGCTAAGCTTCGTCAGAACTTCGGTTACGACGGTTATGATGAGAGCACCCCTATGTTTACTAACTATGAGGATGCTATTGCTGATGAAGATACAGCAAACTAATAGATTTGGTTTACAATCATGTTAAGTAATGGGGATGCAACATATATATGGTTCATCCCCATTTTTATCAAATAATTAACTCATTATCAGCAAAATGAATAAACTATTCGTATTTATCATGTTGTGGATGATGTCTTGCCTTCCAACCCTGGCACAGGCTCCGATGGACGGAGGCGTGTGGAAGGACAATACCGGCAAGCATATCAATGCGCACGGTGGCAACATCTTCAACTACAAGGGTACCTATTACTGGTATGGCGAAAGCCGCTCAGAGGATGGCAAGCCTTACAGCTCTCTCGGCGTAAGCTGCTTCACTTCCAAGGATCTCAAGAGTTGGAAGAACCATGGATTGGTGCTCCCTGTATCTAATGAAGCAGGTAGCGACATCGAGGGTGGTTGCATCATCGAGCGTCCTAAGGTTCTCTACAACAAGAAGACCAAGAAGTTCGTGATGTGGTTCCATCTTGAACTGAAGGGTAGGGGCTATGGTGCTGCCCGCTATGGAGTGGCAACCAGCGATACTCCTTTCGGACCTTTCAGGTTCATCCGTTCTGGAAGAGTGAATCCGGGCATCTATCCTGTAGGATTCGCCAAGCCAGATACCACCGACCTCAAGCATCAGCTTCTCTTCCCGGAACTGAAGAGCTGGTGGACTCCAGAGTGGCGCAAGCAGATAGAACGCGGTATGTTCTGGATGAGAGACTTCGAGGGCGGACAGATGTCTAGAGATATGACCATCTTCATCGACGATGATGGCAAGGCTTATCACATCTATTCTTCAGAGGATAACCTGACGCTCCAAATCGCACAGTTGACAGATGATTACATGCAGCACAACGGCAGCTATGTACGTGTAGCGGCTTGTGGTCAGAACGAGGCTCCAACCATCTTCAAGCAGGATGGCATCTACTGGATGATTACCAGCGGATGTACCGGTTGGGCTCCAAATGCTGCCCGCATGTTCAAGGCTAAGAATATCTATGGTCCTTGGGAGCAGTTGCCTAATCCTTGCCGTGGTGAGGGTGCCGACAAAACCTTTGGTGGTCAGGGTACTTTCATCTATAAGGTGGAAACTGCAGCACAGAAGAAGATGTTCCATGGCGCCGACTATGTATTCATGGCAGACATGTGGAATCCGAAGCATTTAAGTGACAGTCGTCATCTCTGGATACCTATTTCCTGGGAAAATGGTGCTCCAGTGTTGAAAAAACAATAAAAAATAAGGTCGCTTTGCTCGTTTCTAACTATTTTTGATTATATTTGCAGAAAATTTGCAAACTCTCATTAATTTTAGGCATTTATATGCCATAGAATGTAAACAGAACAAACAAAATATTAAACAACAAACAACAACTATCTATGAATTATATATATAGAACGATCATAATGGTAGTCTTGGCGGTAGTCCCATTCATGGGGGCAGATGCCAAGAAGAAAGTGGCGCAGCAGAGCGACCGCCAATATTGGTGCTCGCTTGCCTATAAGATGGCGCAGCCTGTGCTTGAAAACATGGCTAAGGGCGAGTTGCAGAAGAACATGCAGACTGAGTTCAGTCCTAGCTTCGACAACCGCAACAAGAAGGTGCTCTATATGGAGTGCTTTGGCAGACTGATGGCAGGTGTGGCTCCATGGCTCACCCTTCCGGATGATGCCACAGTCGAAGGCAAGCAGCGCAAGCAGCTGCGTGAGTGGGCCTTGGCTTCCTACAAGAATGCCGTTGACCCTCAGAATCCTGACTATCTCTGCTGGGGTATCGGCGGTCAGAATCTGGTAGATGCCGCCTATATCGCCGAGAGCTTCCTCCGTGCTTATGATACTCTCTGGAAACCATTGGACGAGGTGACCAAGCAGCGATACCTGAAGGAGTTTGCCAAACTCCGCCACATCGACCCTCCTTATACCAACTGGCTGCTTTTCTCTTCAACCATTGAGAGCTTCATGGCAAAGGCGGGTGGCGATTTCGATGAATATCGCGTCAATTCTGCCTGCCGCAAGGTAGAGGAGTGGTATGTAGGTGATGGCTGGTATGCGGATGGTCCTTCGTTCGCATTCGATTACTACAGCAGCTATGTGTTCCATCCGATGTATCTGGAAACACTGCAGGCTATGGTAGATGCCAAGGTAAATTCCCGCCTCGACTATCAGAAGTATTATGATAGAGAGTTGAAGCGCTGCCAGAAGTACAGCATCATTCTCGAAAGATTCATCTCTCCAGAGGGTACCTTCCCTGCATTCGGAAGAAGTATTCCTTACCGTATGGCTACCATGCAGCCGCTTGCCTTGATGGCGTGGTACCAGAAGTTGCCTAAGGATTTGAGCAACGGTCAGGTGCGTGCAGCGTTGACCAAGGTGCTCCATCGCATGTTCGACCAGGAGAACAACTTCAATGAGAAGGGTTATCTTTCTATCGGTTTCTGCGGAAACAGCCAGAAGAACGTAGCCGACTGGTATACCAACAACGGTTCGCTCTACATGACTACCCTTGCCTTCATGCCTCTCGGCCTGCCTGCCGACCATCCGTTCTGGACTGATGCAGCACAGCCTTGGACCCAGGTGAAGGCATGGAACAATCAGCAGTTCCCTAAGGATCATCACTGGAAGGACGAGATTGTTACCAAGGACAAGTGGTAATTTTTTTAGTTAAGAGTTTTTAGTTAAGAGTTTATAGGTTATCATGCGCAAGATATTGATGATGTTGGCAGCTGCAGCCCTGGCTTTGCCTCTGAGTGCAGCACAGCCAGCCAAGAAGACCGCCAAGGTCAAGAAACAGAATAAGAAGGAAGTGAAGGCTTCCAAAAAGTGGGACCACGAGCAGGTGGTAGCACTCATCACAAAGGTGAATAACTACTGGCAGGCTAACAACAAGCCTGAGGTGCGTGCCTTCTGGGACAATGCTGCTTATCATACCGGCAATATGGAGGTATATAAGATGCTGAAGGACCAGAAGATGCTCGATTACTCCATCCGTTGGGCTGAGCATAACGACTGGAGTGGTGCTACAGAGGCTAACCCAGCCAAGTGGAAGTACAAACCATACGGCGAGGGCAAGCAGCACGTACTCTTCGGCGACTGGCAGATTTGCTTCCAGACTTACATCGACCTCTACAACATTGAGGCAGCCAAGGGCAATGCCGCTGCTTCAGAATACATGGTGAAGCGTGCCAAGGAAGTGATGCACTACGAGGCTTATTCTCAGCCAACAGACTACTGGTGGTGGAGCGATGCCCTCTACATGGTGATGCCAGTGATGACCAAGATGTATAAGCTGACCGGTGATACCAAGTATCTCGACAAGCTTTACGATAATCTCCTCACTACCGATGCGATCATGCTCGACAAGGAGACCAATCTCTACTTCCGTGACGGCAAGTACGTTTATCCAAAGCACAAGAGTGCCAATGGAAAGAAAGACTTCTGGGCACGTGGTGATGGCTGGGTTCTCGCAGGCTTGGCTAAGGTGCTGCAGGATATGCCGAAAGACTACAAGCACTATCAGTTCTTCGTAGATAAGTTCCAGAAGTTGGCTAAGGCTGTGGCTGAGATTCAGCAGCCAGAGGGCTACTGGACCCGTTCGATGATGGATCCTGAACATGCACCAGGACCGGAGACCAGCGGTACAGCCTTCTTCACCTACGGTATGCTTTGGGGCGTAAACAATGGTTATCTCAACAAGAAAGAATATAAGAAGGTGATAGACCGAGCATGGACTTACCTGACAGAGACAGCCGTACAGGCAGACGGCAAGGTGGGTTATGTGCAGCCTATCGGCGAGCGAGCTATCCCAGGACAGACCGTGGATGCCAACTCTCAGGCAAACTTCGGTGTGGGAGCCATGCTTCTCACCGCATGTGAATATGATAAATATTTAAATTCAAAATAAAGAGAAATGAATAAAAGACTGTTCGTTACATTAAGTATGGCAGGCTTGGCAATGGTGGCTTTTGGTGCTAAGAAACCGAAGGCCGCCATTAAGCCGTTAAATAAAACGGTAGCCATCCAGCAGCCTACTTTCACAGAGTGGCACGACCTTCAAGTGAATGAAATCAATCGTTTGCCTTTGCACACCTTGCATTTCGCTTACGATCCTAATGATTTCCCTGGAACGGGTGCCGAGTATCTTGACAAGAAGCAGAGTATGAACTACATGTCGCTCGACGGCACATGGAAGTTCAACTGGGTAGCCAACGCTGATCAGCGTCCTACTGACTTCTACAAGACTGACCTTGACGATTCAAAGTGGAAGAACATCCAGATGCCAGGCAACTGGGAGATGCTGGGCTATGGTCAGCCTGAGTATGTGAACGTGGGTTTCGCTTGGCGTGGTCACTTCAACCAGCAGCCACCAGCTGTTCCTACCAAGGACAACCATGTAGGTTCCTATCGTCGTGAAATCAATATCCCAGCCAACTGGGATGGAAAGCGTGTCATCGCTCACTTCGGTAGTGTAACCTCCAACATCTATCTTTATGTAAACGGACAGTTTGCCGGTTATGCTGAGGATAGCAAGGTAGCCGCAGAGTTTGATATCACTCCATTCCTGAAGAAAGGCAAGAACCTCATCGCCTTCCAGTCTTTCCGCTGGTGCGATGGTTCCTGGTGTGAGGATCAGGACTTCTGGCGACTGAGCGGTCCGGCTCGTGAGAATTATCTCTATGCCCGCTCTAAGGAACATCGTCTGCTCGATGTTCGTGTGGAGACTGAGCTGAAGAACAACTATAAGGATGGTGCACTCAACATCACAGCGAAGTTGCAGGGCAACACCTTGGCTTACTTCGGTCTTTACGATCCAGATGGCAAGGAGGTTATCGTAACAGGTACAGATAACGTAAGAAATGGTGTGGCTAAGTATCAGCTCCGTGTGAAGAACGTTCGCAAGTGGAGTGCTGAGACTCCTAACCTCTATACACTCGTTGTATCTCCTATCCAGAATGGTGGCATGTATTCACCTTACGAGATTATCCAGGTAAAGGTGGGCTTCCGCAAGGTGGAAATCAAGAACAAGCAGCTTTTGGTAAACGGTCAGCCTGTTCTCCTGAAGGGTGCCAACCGTCATGAGATGGATCCGGATGAAGGTTATAACGTAAGCGAGAAGCGCATGATTCAGGACATCATGATGATGAAGCGCCTGAACATTAATGCCGTTCGTACCTGCCACTATCCTGATGATCCACGCTGGTATGACCTCTGCGACAAGTATGGTCTCTATGTGGTTGCTGAGGCTAACCAGGAGAGCCATGGTTTCCAGTATGGCGACGATGCTGCTGCCAAGAAGCCTGAGTTTGCCAAGCAGATTATGGAGCGCAACCAGCACAATGTGTCTATGTTCTACAACCATCCTTCTATCATTACATGGAGTTTGGGTAACGAGACCGTGATGGGCGACAACTTCATCCAGGCTTACAAGTGGATTAAGAGCCAGGACAAGACCCGTCCTGTGCAGTATGAGCAGGCTCGCCGTGGCGAGGGTACCGATATCTTCTGCCCAATGTATTATCCTGTAAGTGCCTGCGAGAAGTATGCCAAGGATCCTAACAGTCCGATGCCGCTCATCCAGTGTGAGTACAACCACACCATGGGTAACTCTGGCGGTAACCTGAGCGATTACTGGAATCTGATTCGCAAGTATCCTATCCTCCAGGGTGGTTTCGACTGGGATTTCGTTGACCAGGCATTGCACCGCAAGATTGTGAAGCCAATGAGCATCCTGCCTTACAAGATGAACAACGAGGAGCTCCGCAAGATAGAATATTGCTACGGTGGTGATTACAACAAGTATGATCCTAGTGATAATAACTTCAACTGTAACGGTATCATCGGTCCAGACCGTCAGCTGAACCCTCATGCTTATGAGGTGGCTTATCAGTATCAGAATATCTGGGCTAAGATGGTAAGTGCTGAGGCTGGACAGGTGAGCGTATACAATGAGAACTTCTTCCGCGATTTGAGCAACTATGCCTTGGCATGGAGCTTGGAAGAGGATGGCGTAGAGACTCAGAATGGTACCATCGCCGGCCTCGATGTTCCTGCACAGCAGACCAGAACCTTCACCATCCCTTACGATAGAAGTAAGATTACCGGTAAGGAAGTATTCCTCAACATCGATTTCCGATTGAAGAATGCTGAGCCGCTGTTGACAGCCGGTCAGGTGGTAGCTTATGCACAGTTGCCAGTGGTTACCAAGCAGGCTTGCGAGGGTGACTGCAGCAAGTTGCTGGCTGAGGGTCATGGCAAGAAGAAGATGAAGCTTGCTGCCAAGAAGGACAACGTGATAGCTGTTACCACTCCAAACCTCACCTTCAAGCTCGACCGTACTACCGGTCTTATCTCTGAGTATGCTTACAACGGCAAGTCAATGCTCGGTGAGGGCGGTACCTTGAAGCCAAACTTCTGGCGTGCTCCTACCGATAACGATATGGGTGCCAACCTGCAGAAGAAGTTCAAGGTATGGAAGAATCCTCAGATGAACCTGAAGAATATCGACGTGAAGAAAGATAAGAAGGCCAACACCGTAACCATCGTCACATCATTCGATATGCCAGAGGTTCAGGGACAGATGGACATCACTTACCTTGTATTTGCCAATACAGGTGCAGTGAAGGTAACAGAAGACTTCAAGGCAACAGAAGGTGCCAAGGTGAGCGATATGTTCCGCTTCGGTATGCTGCTGCAGATGCCATACAGCATGGAGAAGAGCACCTACTACGGTCGTGGACCTATCGAGAACTACTCCGACCGCAAGGACTGCATGCGCATCGCCATCTACAATGATGATGCCGACAACCAGTACTTCCCATACATCCGTCCACAGGAGAGTGGAACCAAGAGCGACATCCGCTGGTGGAAGCAGACCGATGCCACAGGCTTGGGCTTGCAGGTGAAGAGCTGCGCACCATTCTATGCGAGCGCCCTCCACTTCGATACCGAGGAACTTGACGACGGCGATGAGAAGGAACAGCGTCACAGCTTCGACCTGAAGAAGTCTAAGTTCACCAATCTCTTCCTCGATGCAGCCCACATGGGTGTAGGCGGTGAGAACTCTTGGGGTGCTTGGCCATTGGAGAAGTATCGCATACATTATGGAAACAAGACCTTCAACTTTGTGCTGATTCCTCAGACAAAATAGTAGAAAAACAGGCATTTGGACAAAAGTCCAATATATTTAAACAGAAAATCCACCTCATTTGGGGTGGATTTTTTGTATCTTTGCATCCGTAATTATGTATATGATAAACGTATCAATAATAGAAAAAAGAATTTCAACCTAAAAAAGACAATAACGAACAATATGAGAAAAGCTAAAATTTTCGCAGCAATGCTGATGGCGATGTCTTCTCTCGGAGCTTTCGCACAGCATCAGTTTATGGTTCAGGCCAACAAGCCTGGAGTAGAAATCCAGCCTACCATGTATGGTATCTTCTTCGAGGATATCAACTTCGGTGCCGATGGTGGACTCTATGCAGAGATGGTAGAGAACCGTTCCTTCGAATTCCCACAGCGCCTGATGGGATGGAATACATTCGGAAATGTAACCCTCAGCGATGTGCGACCAGCCTTTGAGCGCAATCCTCACTATGTAACCTTGGAGAGTGCTGGTGCCCGCGAAAAGCAGACGGGTCTTGAGAACCGCGGTTTCTTCGGCATGGGTTTGAAGAAGGATATGAAGTACGATTTCTCTGTATATGGCCGTCTTCATCTCATCGATGGCAAGCAGGCTAAGATTCGCGTAGAGTTGGTTAACTCTAAGAATGATGTCATTGCCAAGAAGAGCATCACCATTACCAATAATAAATGGCAGAAGCATACCGCTTCGCTGACTTCTCCTCAGACTGATGCCAAGGGCTTGATGCGTGTTTATCTGGAGAAAGGCTCTGAGAGCGTAGATCTCGATCACATCTCTCTTTTCCCATCAGACAACTGGAATGGTCTCCGTGCCGACCTCGTTCAGGATCTTGCCGACTTGAAGCCAGGCATCTTCCGTTTCCCTGGTGGATGTATCGTAGAGGGTACCGACCTCGACACCCGTTATGAGTGGAAGAACAGCGTGGGCAATCCAGAAAACCGTCCTCTGAACGAGAACCGTTGGAGAGATACCTTCCCACATCGCCTTTTCCCTAACTATTATCAGTCATTGGGCTTGGGCTTCTATGAGTACTTCCTCCTTTCTGAGAAGATTGGCGCAGAGCCATTGCCAATTCTTTCTGTAGGTTTGGCTTGCCAGTATCAGAACAGTGATAAGGATCCTAATGCGCATGTAGCAGTTAAGGATTTGCAGAGCTATATCGACGATGCACTCGATCTCATCGAGTTTGCCAATGGTCCAGTCACCTCCAAGTGGGGTAAGCTCCGTGCCGATATGGGTCACCCAGCACCATTCAACCTGAAGCAGATTGGTATCGGTAACGAGCAGTGGGGGCCTATGTATCCAGAGCGTCTGCAGAAGTTTATGGAGCAGATTCATGCCAAGTATCCAAAGATCAAGATCTGCGGTTCATCAGGTCCTTCTGCTGATGGCAAGGATTTCGACTATGGTTGGGAGCAGATGCGCAAATTGGGCGTAGATATGGTAGATGAGCATTACTACAAGAGCCCTGAGTGGTTCCGCAGCAATGCCAGCCGTTACGACAAGTACGACCGCAAGGGTCCTAAGGTATTCGCAGGTGAGTATGCTGCCCATGCCAAGAACGATCCTAACTCTTGGGAGGCTGCGCTTTCAGAGGCTGCCTTCATGACGGGTCTTGAGCGCAATGCCGATGTGGTTTATCAGGCTACCTATGCACCTCTCTTCGCTCATGTAGAGGGATGGCAGTGGCGTCCGGACCTCATCTGGTTCGATAACCTCAGCTCTGTCCGTTCTGCCAACTACTATGTTCAGCAGCTCTACGGCGAGAACAAGGGTACCAACGTGTTGAAGCTTACCGAGAACGGCAAGGCTGTGGCTGGCGAGAATGGTCTCTATGCCAGTGCTTGTTTCGACAAGGCTACCAAGAGCTACATCGTGAAGATTGCCAACACCTCTAACGAGGCAAAGGAAATCAACGTTACCTTCAACGGTATCAAGAAGTTGAACCCTGGTAAGGTAACCGTTCTCCATGCTGACAATATCCAGGCAGAGAACAAGATTGACAACAAGAACGTGGTAGTTCCTGTAGTATCGGATGCTCAGGCTAACGGCAACGTCTTGAATGTGAAGATGAAGCCAAACAGCTTCGTGGTATATCGATTCTAATAGATTCGTTCTTTTATATAAAAGACTGTTCTTAAGCAGACAAATAAAGGTTATTAAGGTACGAGATTTAAAGGATAATGAAGATCCCTTGCAGCAGAAATGTTGCAAGGGATTGTTTTTTTGATTTTTTTTAATGCCAATGAATGAATAAATAACAAAATATTTGCCCTTTCTACTTTTTTTTATTAAATTTGCACACGTAAAGAGTTAACTATAAAATAATTGAATAAAAATAGGAAGTGATATGAGATTAAGAAATCTTATCTTGATGGTTCTTGCTGTGATGTGTACATCCCAGGTGATGGCGCAGAGTAAACGTAATGTGCGTAAGCGCCCTGCCAAACGTACCGTCGTTAATAACACCAAGAAACCAGTTGACAAAACTAAGGACGCAAAGTTGCCTGTAGATTCTCAGGCTGTGGCTCCTGCTGCTCAAACTACGGCTGTTCCGGCTGCGGCAGCACCTGCTGGCTCTACAGCAACACCTGCAGCTGCTCCTGCTGCAACAACTTCTGCAACAACTCCAGCAACCGCTGCTGCATCTGCAATAACTCCAGCAACGACACCGGCTGCTCCTGCTACCCCTGCTACGGGTGAGGCTTCGTTGTTGCCACCGCCAGCTCCTGCTGTTCCTCAGGACCGTGTGGACACCATCTACTACAACAAGAATTGGAAGGTGATTACCAACAAGGCTTTCGCCAGCTATTATCGCTATGCTCTCTATCCAGCGAACCCAACCATGACTAAGGAGTTCAAGACCTACTATATCGATGGCGCCTTGCAGAGCGAGGGCAGTTTCCTGGAACTCGACAAGAGCGATGATGCCAACAGTAAGTTTACCGATACTTACATCTCTTATTACAAGGATGGCAATGTAGAGGAGAAGAAAAACTATGTGGATGGCAAGCTGAACGGTGAATATTCCATCTATTTCAATAATGGCAACATCAACAAGCACTTCCTGATGAGCGAAGGCCGACGTGATGGACTTTCTGCCACTTTCACCGAGGATGGAAAGATCTGTACCCTCACCCCATACGTTTCCGACCAGCCGGATGGCTACTATGTGGTGGTTGACATAGATGGCAACTACTCCAAGTATTCGCTCGCCGACAAGCAGCCAGTGCTTGAAACTCCAAGTCCTTCGGAAATCGTTACGGAGTATAAGAATGGCGTGGCATGGCCTTACTATAATAAGAATGGTCTTATCGTGGGTGCCAGCAACACCATAGTGGAAGACATCGGCGGTTATCGCCAGATTGGTCTGTTCCTCGTAAACAAGAGTATGATTAATCTCGACCTCGACCCTAGTCAGATAGAGATTTATTCCATCAAGAAGGACAAGCGCAAGGATTTCGAGAAGATTTCTGCTCAGGAGTACAATGACAAGATTGAGAAATATGTGCGCCGCACTTCCATGATGCCGGCTGCCCGCAATGGCAATGTGAATGCCAACCTGGGTGCCCAGTTCTCCAACTCTTCCAATACGGTGAAGGATTTCCAGGCCCGCATCTGCCGCATGCGCAAGCTGGATGATGGAACCCGCATGAAGTATGCCGAGAAGGAACCTACTGATTTGGGCTATCTGGAACGTACTACCATCCATCCGGGTGAGGTTGTCTATGGCTATATCTATACCGATGACCGCAAGGGTGTGGATCTCTTCGTAAAGGTGAAGATCAACGGTATCGACTACTTGTTTGAATGGGACGATAGCAAGAAGTAATCAGATACAATCAGATATAACCAGATATAATCAGATACAATCAGACCTAATCAGATGAAAACAAAGAAAATGATAAACTGTTTAATCAAGAGGTGCTCCTGTTTCGTAATGGGAGCACTTCTCGTTGCTGCCTGCCAGCGGCCAGCCGGTTCGGCAGAATCCGACGAGTATCGGGAGGCGTTGCGGAAGGTGGATGATTCCATTGCTGCACAGTCGCCACTGGCCCGCAAGTTGGTAGAACAGGGCTTGAAGGAGGCTGAGGACAGCTTTGCCTTCTATGAGTATTATTCCCGAATGGGCAAGTACTTCTGCCTGTCGTCAACACCCGATTCCATGGTTCCTTATATAGATAAGGTAATCCAGTTTGCCAAGCAGCAGCCCGAGTCGCCTCGCCGCAACAGTCTGCTTGCCTTTGCCTATAACACGCAGGCAGCCAACTACCACAACTTCCATAAGAAAGGAGATGAGGCGCTGGCACTCTATCTGGAAACCTATCGTCTGTCGCTGGCCAGCGATACCAAGGACCAGTCGCCTATGATATGTGCCAATGTGGGAGACGCCTATCTCGCCCAGAACCAGTTGCCCGAGGCTGCCCAGTGGTATCGCCGTGCACTGTTTCTGGTTGATTCGCTCAATTTGCCTAAGAAAGAAAATATCACCCTCTATCTGGGATTGGCTACCATCTACTTGCAACTCAACGATTTTGATACGTCGCTTCAGTATTATCAGCAGACGGAGAAGTATTTCAATCAGATGTCTGTAGCGATGCAAGCCTATTATCTGAACAACTACGGAAATTATTATTATTATTCTAAGGACTACAAGAATTCCCTTCGATTGTTTTTGCGCCTCAAGGATTTGCTGGAAAAGCGTGGCAAGACGGAGACCTTCGATATGTATCTCTGTAAACTCAATATGGCTGATGTCTATCTCAATCTGGATCAGTTGGCAGAGTCGGAGAAATATCTCGATGAGGTAGAGCCTTATATGCGTAAGAATGCAGACGACGTAGCTGTTTACTATTGTCACACCATCCGCATCGGACTGGCTGTGAAGAAGCATGATATGCAGGCAGTTACCCGCATTCTGGATTCCGAGAAGAATATGCCGGTGATGCCTTTTACCATGCGTCAGATCCGCAATCATTATCTCAGATTGTACTACAGGGCAATGGGAGATTACCGCCAGGCATACGAAAACCTGCGTGAAGATATGCAGCAGAACGATTCCCTGGAACACCGCCGCATCAACATGCGGGCATCCGAGGTGATGGAGCGATTCACGCAAGATACCCTCAAGCTGCACCACGACCTGGCGATGGAGCATAAGAATGTGGAACTGCAGGAGGTGAAGATGTTTGCCATCGCTGCTGTTGCTGCCGTCTTGCTGATTATCATGTTCTTCATCATGAAGACGATTCAGAACCGTCGGCGCATGGAGACCAATAAGTTGCGTATCATGCAGCTCAGAATGGAGGCTGTGCGCAACCGCATCTCTCCTCATTTCGTCTTCAATGTGCTGAATAATAAGATTGTGCATTCGGGCAATGCCGAGGCGGATGAACTGATGCGCCTGTCGAAGCTGATTCGTGCCAACCTCGATATGTCGTGCCGACTGGATGTGAGCCTGGCTGAGGAGTTGGACTTCGTGAAGCAGTATGTGGAGGTAGAAAGACCTCTGGTAGATGGCAACTTCGAGTTCAAGCTTGAGGTGGCTCTGGATATCGACCTCGGCAAGGTGCATGTGCCTTCCATGTTTGTACAGATATTGGTGGAGAATGCCCTGGTTCACGGATTGAGAGGATGGGAAGGAGAAAAGCGACTGCAGGTAAAGGTAGAACGCAGGCAGAAAGGCATGACATCCATCTCCGTCATCGACAACGGACCGGGTTTCGATATCCGAAGCACGGGTAAGAAGCGGACTGGACTGACGGTGCTCAGTCAGACCATTGCGATGATTAACGAGCGCAACCGCAGCAAGATGACCTTCTCTATGCGTAACCTCAAGGGTGAAGACGGAAAGGTGCTGGGCTGCGAATCCAGTTTCTGTATACCAGACGAGATTAATTTATCTATATAATATAATTAAGGTGTAAACTAAGGGGAATATGAAAATAGTTATTGTAGACGATGACAAGCAGGCGGCTTACGATTTGGAGGCTCGCCTGCTGAAGAGTTATAAGATTGAGGTGGCTGGTGTCGCCTTGAACGGTTTGGACGGATTGGCACTGGTCAACAAGCATCGTCCTGATGTGTTGTTTCTCGATGTGCAGTTGCCTGATATTTCGGGCTTGGATTTCCTTGACCGTATTGATGATTTTACGGATGGCGACTGTCGTGTCGTGATGTATACGGCATACGACAAGTTTATCCTGCCTGCCTTTCGGAAGAAAGCCTTCGATGTGCTGCTCAAGCCGATAGACAATAAGGACTTGGCGCTGATTATGGGTAGACTGGAAGAGGCTGGCATCGAGAGCCTTCCATACTCAGCCCGGGGAGTATCGCTGGATGAAAACGGCCTGAGCATCCCGAATCCGAAGGATGACAAGTTCCTGCTCTATACCAACGGTGCAGACTTCAAGCTGGTTGACAAGCGAGACATCGGTGTATTCAAGTATAATCACGAAGGTCGCTGCTGGGAGGTAGTGGTGGCAGGTGTTCCTGCTCCTGTCCGCCTGAAGCGCAATGTAAAGAGCGAATCGCTGGCTGGTCTCGACAAGCAGTTTGTGCAGGTCAACCAGAAGTACATCATCAATATGGACTATCTGATAGAGGTGGTCGACAATGTCTGCCATTTCTATCCGCCGTTCGACAACATCGATTATGTAAAGGTGGGCCGCTTCTTTCGCAAGAAGTTTATCGAGCGTTTTTGCAGCCTGTAAATGCGTATTTCCCCCTCGGATACCAACATATTGTATGAAAAAGGGCGGAAAAGTTTGAATTATGCATAAAAAAACGACCAAGATGGTAGCAGTTAGCCAATTATTTCGTAACTTTGCACCCGCAAACTTATAAAAATAATAAAAGAAGAATGGCTAATTTGAGATTTGAGGTTGTAGCCGAGGCCTTTAAGAAAAGACCTGTAGAGGTAGAGGCTCCCAAGGTGCGCCCTTCGGAGTACTTCGCCAAGTATGTATTCAACCGCCAGAAGATGTACAAGTATCTGCCATCTGATGTGTATGAGAAACTCATCGATGTGATAGATAACGGCAGTCGTCTGGACCGTTCCATCGCTGATGCCGTGGCTGCCGGCATGAAGCTCTGGGCTGAGGAAAACGGGGTAACGCATTATACGCACTGGTTCCAGCCATTGACCGAGGGCACTGCCGAGAAGCACGATGCCTTTGTAGAGCACGACGGAAAGGGTGGTATGATTGAGGAGTTCTCAGGCAAGCTGCTGGTGCAGCAGGAGCCTGATGCCAGCTCGTTCCCTAATGGTGGTATCCGCAACACCTTCGAGGCTCGTGGCTATTCTGCATGGGATCCTACATCGCCTGTGTTCATCATCGACGATACCCTCTGTATCCCTACCATCTTTATATCTTATACCGGTGAGGCTTTGGACTACAAGGCTCCATTGCTCCGCTCGCTCCATACCCTGAGTGAGGCGGCTACCGAGGTGTGCCACTATTTCTACCCACAGGTAAAGAAGGTTCAGACCAATCTTGGTTGGGAGCAGGAGTACTTCCTGGTTGATGAGAGCCTCTACTCGGCACGTCCCGACCTGATGCTCACGGGTCGTACCCTGATGGGCCACGACTCGGCAAAGAACCAGCAGATGGACGACCATTATTTCGGAACCATCCCTGAGCGTGTGCAGGCTTTCATGAAGGATCTGGAAATCCAGGCACTCGAACTCGGCATCCCTTGCAAGACCCGCCATAACGAGGTGGCTCCAAACCAGTTTGAGTTGGCACCTATCTATGAGGAGTGCAATCTTGCCGTTGACCATAACATGCTCCTGATGAGTTTGATGAAGCGTGTGGCACACAAGCACGGTTTCCGTGTGCTTTTACACGAGAAGCCATTCGCTGGCGTCAACGGTTCGGGTAAGCACAACAACTGGAGCCTCTGCACCGATACTGGCGTGCTGCTGCATGCAGCAGGCAAGACCCCAGAGGATAACCTCCGCTTCGTAGTCTTCATCGTAGAGACCCTGATGGGTGTTTATAAGCACAATGGACTGTTGAAGGCTTCTATCATGAGTGCTACCAATGCGCATCGTCTGGGAGCCAACGAGGCACCTCCAGCCATCATCTCTTCATTCCTGGGCAAGCAGCTCACCGATTTGCTCGACCATATCGAGAAGGCTGATAAGGAAGAACTCTTTGCCCTTGCCGGCAAGAAGGGTATGGAGCTGGATATCCCTGAGATTCCTGAGCTGATGATTGATAACACCGACCGCAACCGTACCTCTCCATTCGCCTTCACCGGCAACCGTTTCGAGTTCCGTGCCGTAGGTTCAGAGGCCAACTGCGCATCTTCTCTCATCGTATTGAATGCAGCCGTAGCTGAGGCGCTTGAAGACTTCAAGGCTCGTGTAGATGCCTTGATAGCCAAGGGCGAGGACCAGACATCGGCTATCATAGACATTGTACGCGAGGATATCAAGACCTGCAAGCCTATCCGCTTCGATGGCAATGGCTATTCTGACGAGTGGAAGGAAGAGGCTCAGAAGCGTGGCTTGGATTGCGAGGCATCCTGCCCAGTGGTCTTCGACCGTTATCTGGACAAGGAGAGCATCGAGATGTTTGCCAAGACCAACGTGATGAGCGAGAGCGAGCTGAAGGCACGCAACGAGGTGAAGTGGGAGACCTATACCAAGAAGATTCAGATAGAGGCTCGTGTGATGGGCGACCTGACCATGAACCACATCATCCCTGTGGCTACCCACTATCAGAGCCGTCTGGCAAAGAATGTAGAGGGCATGATTCACATCTTCGGTGGCGAGGAAGGCAAGAAGCTGACAGCCCGCAACGTGAAGATTATCCGTGAGATTGCCGAGCGCACCGAGTCGATAGAGCGAGGTGTAGAAGCATTGGTGGATGCCCGCAAGGTGGCGAACAAGATAGAGAGCGAGCGCGAAAAGGCTGTAGCCTATCATGACACGGTGGCTCCAAAGATGGAGGAAATCCGCTATCAGATAGACAAGCTAGAGCTTCTCGTAGCCGATGAGCTTTGGACCTTGCCAAAGTATCGTGAGCTTCTGTTCATCAGATAATATTTCCTGGATACGGAATTGAGATAATAAAAAAGAGTGCATTGCGTATAGCGATGCACTCTTTTTTTATATCTCATCTGTTTTTTTCTTTGTTTCTGATTGCTTTCTCAAAAATAATGCTTATATTTGCAGTTGTATTTATAAATACTCTATGGTTATGATAGAAAATAAATCTAAGATATTGCAGCCAAATGGAATCAAAGAGATACCCTATGGGGTATCTGATTTCACCGTCATGAGGGATGAAAACCTTTATTATGTAGATAAGTCGATGTACATACCTACATTGGAGAATGAAGGACGTTTTTTGTTCTTCATTCGACCTCGTCGTTTTGGAAAAAGCCTGTTTATCAGTATGCTCAAGTCTTATTATGACTGCAATACAACTCCAGAGCAATTCAAAAGATGGTTTGGGAATTTGTGGATAGGACAGCATCCTACCCGTTGGCAAGGTAAGTATCAGATACTTCACCTTGATTTTTCGAGTGTTGGTGGAAAAATAGAGGATGTCGAAGTAGAGTTCGACCGGTATTGTCGTGTGAAGTTTGATAGCTTTGTAGATATCTATCGCGATCATTATTCACCGGAGTTCATTCAGAAGGTGTATGAGGCACCGAATGCCAACACGAAACTTATCTTAATCAATGACGAATCTCAGAAGTTGGGACTCCAGAATTATCTGATCATTGATGAATATGATAACTTTACGAATACGATTCTCAATGAGAAGGGAGAAGATGTGTATCATGCCATCACCCATGCCGATGGATTTTATCGTGATGTATTCAAGAAGTTTAAGGGTACGTTTACCCGTATTTTCATGACGGGTGTAAGTCCGGTGACTCTTGATGATGTGACTAGTGGCTTTAATATTGGCTGGCACATCTCTACCAAGAAGGCTTTCAATCAAATGCTTGGCTTTTCTCAGGAAGATGTACGTAAGATGTTCACCTATTTTAAGAGTATGGGCAAGTTGCCTGCCGATTGCGACATTGAGTGGATGATTAATGATATGAAGCCCTGGTATGATAACTATTGTTTTGCCGAGGGGGCTTTGAATACACAAAGCAAGGTATTCAATTGCGACATGGTGGTTTACTATCTTCGTAATTATATAAACGAGGGAAAGGCACCCAAGGAAATGATTGACCGTAACACGAGGACCGACTATAGCAAGATGAAAAAGCTCATTCAGCTTGACAAGCTTGATGGCAATCGCAAGAGTATCATTAAGACGATAGCCGAAACGGGTGAAATCGTAGCTCACTTAGAGGAGAGTTTTTCAGCCTACCAGTTGACGGACCCGAATATATTTCCAAGTCTGTTGTTCTATTATGGCATGCTGACAATTAAGGGCACTCGTGGCGACCGAATGGTCTTAGGGATTCCTAACAATAATGTTCGCAAGCAGTATTATGATTATCTCAAGGAGATGTTTGAGGAGAAGTCGCCTATTGATACGTCTAAACTCGATGATTGTTTTTATGACATGGCCTATGAGGGCAAATGGCAAGAAGGACTGACGTTCCTGGCAGAGTCTTATGCTAAGGTTTCTTCAGTGCGTGATGGTATAGAAGGGGAGAGGAATATACAAGGCTTCTTCATGGCATATCTGAATCTTTGCAATTACTATATCACAGCACCTGAGTTAGAGTTGAATCATGGCTTTTGTGATTTCTTCTTATTGCCTAATTTGGCTCATTATGCTGTAAAGCATAGTTACATCATAGAACTGAAGGTGTTGCCAAAGAAGGATTTCTCTGCTCTTTGTGAAGATAGAAAAACAACGAAGGCTGAGGCTCAATGGAATGAAGCTGTTGCTCAGATTCATCGCTATGCTGAAGCTCCTAGAGTTAAGGCATTGCGTCAGGATACCATACTCCATAAAATTGTAATGCAATTTGAATGTTGGGAATTGAAGAGAATAGAGGAGGTAGAGTAAGAGTACGGTCACGATTTTTTGGGGGAAAAGCTTTTAAGGTGTTGATATATAGGGAATATTCTGCGTGATAGATGCTGGAAAATGGGGATTTATCCGCCCTAATTATATTAAAAAAAGTAGTTAGGGCGGTGGTATCCTTGCAGAATTCATTTATTTTGTTTATCTTTGCACTCTAGTATAATAAAGCATAATAATTATGGCAACAAGAGAAAGGAAAAAGCGAATTTATCGCAAGCGCATACCATATGGCATGCAGAATTTTGAAGATGTGATAAAAGAGGATTGTTACTATGTTGATAAGACCCCTTTCATAGAAGATATAGAAGCAGCGAATAAGTATTTCTTCTATATACGCCCTCGCCGTTTTGGCAAGAGCCTAACTATCTCTATGCTCGAAAATTATTACGACATCAAAAAGAAAGATGAGTTCGAGAGTCTTTTCGGTAAGCTTTATATCGGAGAAAATCCTACCCCAGAACGTAACAGTTATCTCATTCTACATCTTAATTTCGCCATGATTTCAGCGGGATTGGACGATTACAAAAATGGACTTGATGCTCATTGCTGTAACAAGTTCAATTTGTTCTGTAACAGATATGCCAATCTGTTGCCTCCGGACGTAAAGAAAGAGATGAACCAGAAGGAAGATGCCGTTGCTCAGTTGGGATTCCTATGCGATCAATGTGCAGAAGCAGGTTTGAGGATTTATCTCTTCATCGACGAGTACGACAATTTCACTAACATGATTCTTTCCAACGAGAAGCATTTGGTGCGTTATCGCAAGCAGACGCATGGAGAGGGGTATTTGCGAAAGTTCTTCAATACTATCAAAGGGGCTGCTGGTGGTTCGCTCGCTAGGGTATTCGTGACGGGTGTTAGTCCTGTGACAATGGATGATTTGACAAGTGGATTCAACATAGGAACAAACTATTCGTTGAGTCCATGCTTCAATGATTTGACTGGTTTCACGGAGGAAGAAGTGCGGGAGATGCTGGAGTATTATACAGGAATCTTGCCTTTCAATCATACAATAGATGAACTGATTGGTGTGATGAAACCTTGGTATGATAACTATTGCTTTGCCGAGGAAGAATATGGAAAGTCAACCATGTACAACTCTGTCATGGTTCTTAATTTTCTGACGAATTATATAGATTCCGGTTGCAGGATTCCAAAGAAGATGGTTGAGCCAAACATCCGAATGGATTATGACAAGTTGCGTATGCTCATCCGACACGACAAGAACTTTTCGCATGATGCCAGCATCATCCAAGATATTGTAACTAAGGGATTTGTAACAGGAAGGCTTGTAGAGAATTTTCCTGCCGAGAATATCAATGATCCGGACAACTTTCTGAGTCTCCTCTTCTATTTCGGAATGGTGACGATAGATGGAGAATACAAGGGTGGCATAAAATTCGTTATCCCTAACGAAGTGGTGCGTGACCAGATGTATACTTATCTTTTGGATACCTATAAGGAAAATGACCTGACATTCGAGACTTATGATAAGGACAGGTTAGAAAGCAGGTTAGCATTCGATGGCGAATACAGGCCATATTTCGACTATATTGCCAATTGTCTGAAGCGTTTCTCCTCTCAGCGAGACAAGCAGAAGGGTGAGGCTTTCGTTCATGGTTTTACGTTGGCGATGACCTGTCAGTGCCAGTTCTATCGTCCTATTTCCGAGTTGGACAATGATGGTGGTTATGCAGATATTTTCCTTTCTCCGCTTTGCGATATCTACAAGAATATGGCAGACTCCTACATTGTAGAGTTGAAATACTGCAAGTCGTCTACCACTGATGATCAGGTTGCTAAGCTATACGAGGAGGCTTCTGCACAGATTTGCCGCTATGCTGATAGTGACATCGTGAAAGCGTCAGTGAAGACAACAAAACTCCATAAACTTGTGGTAATTTATCGAGGAATTGAAATGGTAATCTGTAAGGAAATTAATTAGCGTTCTCCCGTATCAGGCTTCATCGGTTGATGAAGAAAATGAATGGGGCGCAGCTGAAGGAGGAGAGCATCTGGATTACCATCATCTGATGCAGAAAAAATATTTAGCCTTAAGGAAAAAAATATTTAGCCTTAAGGGAAAATATAATTAGCCTTAAGGCTAAAAATATATGAGGGTGTGCCATGGACTTATGACACACCCTCTTATACTTTGTAGTTTTTTTAAAGGGAAAGAGGCTTACCCCAGTTCTTTTATTGGTTCAGCTTCTCCTTCAGTTCCTTCACACGGTCACGGCTTACCTCGAATTCTACGTCTGGGAATGGGCATATACTATGATTTAACTTATAATCGGCACCTTTACCGTATAAGTCTTTTCTGATTGCAGAACGATGGGAACGAAGGCTGTCAGCAGTTTATAGCGGTCGAAGAGATTCTTGATGCCTATTCCTGAGTTGGAGAAAGCCGATTGACTTTCTTCCGGATAAGGAACAAAGGCATTCGCTACGCATACATAGTCGCCATCCCTGTAAATATGTATCGCCAGCGGATGCTCCTCCGAATGCTGGTTATGCTTCACGGCATTCTCTACCAGAAGCTGAAGACTCAGTGGCAATATCTTCTCATCATCGCTGTGACAGATACCAGCATCTATGGTAAACACAAAGTTGCCCGTGTATCTCATCTCGATGTGATGGCAGTAATCACGGATGAATCTTAAACTTTCGTTCAGCGAAACGGTATCGTCGCTGATATGGGCTACAATATATTTGTAGATACGGGCCAACCTGACGGTAAACTCGCTAGCCTTCCGAGGATCTTCCTCTATGATGCCCGATAATGTGCCCAGACTGTTGAACATGAAATGTGGGTCAAGCTGTAGTTTCAGCATGTTCAGCTGGGCCTTCATCGCCTTTTCGCTTTCGCCCTTCAGTTGTTGTGCCATCTCCAGGTTTTCATCATTCTTCTGCTTCAGAATAATTCCACAAGAACGCACTATGCTCACGTTTGATATCAGGATAAACATGACGAGTTGGATATAGAAAAGTTCCACGGCTGAATTCTGCAATCCATTCATTTCCTGGATATCACAGATTCCATAGCTTAAAAAAGCACTGCAGACGGTGTTGAAGGCCAATGATATCAGGCAAAAAATATATATCCTGACACTGGTGATACCCTTGTTCAATATGCGTTTGGCTACATAGTCGCATGCCATATTACTGCCAGTAAAGTAACCCGAGAACAACATCAAATATACAAGCACGAGATATATGGAAGTCTCGGAGAATGGATCTTGCACCAGAACCGACATTGGAAATCTGAAATATACTATGATATAAAAGAAGAGGAATGTGGTGATACTGATTGTGTCGACTCCCATTATTGAGAATGGAAGCCATATTAATGCCATTATTATTTTTTTTGTTGTAAGTTTCAAAACGAATAACTTTTAAAGGGTTCTACATTTTTTTGTTTGCAAAGGTATAATAAAAAGCTTTAACCGAAAAACAAAAATCCCATTAATCGTGAAAAACGGGCCATGAATGCCTCTATTTTTGCCTTAAATCGTTTCTGCCGCTCCTGCAAACCGTTAAAAACAGGAGCAGAACCATTCATTCCTTGAAAATTACGGTTCAGGGAATCATGGGGATTCATCTTGAAAAACTCTTTGTACTTTTGCATCGTCAATTAGTAATAATCATTAAATATCAAAGTTATGAAAAGAATCGTTTATTTAATGGGCGTTGCATTCGCCCTCATGTTGGTGTTGGTATCTTGTAATCCTGATGAAGACGATTTCTCAGATATCATCACTGTTAACCAGGTTAGCAGAACCATGCTCAAGAAGAATCTGGAGTACAAGCATATTGAGATGCCGCAGCAGTCGCAAGCCAAGGGAGATTGATGGGGGATTAACATCCTTTATTGCTCATCAAACAATAAATTCCCGAAACTTCGTTTATTTATATAAAATGTAATATAAACAAAAATTTGAATCATGGCAATGAAACTGTTGGTAATCGAAGATGAAAAGAGAATGTTCAATCAGCTCAGAAAGATGCTGTTGAAGATAGAACCCAATGTGGTGATAGAGGGTCCGGTGACGAGTGTGGCTGAGCTGAGAGAAATTCTCGAAGACGGCAATCGTTACGACCTCATCCTGTCTGACGTTAGAATCAACGGAGGTACCTGTTTCAATGCCTTTGAAAAGCAGAAGCCGACGGTACCCGTCATTTTCATTACCGCCTATGATGAGTATGCGCTGAAGGCATTCAGAAATAATGGCGTGGCGTATGTCCAAAAACCCGTAGAGGAAGACGAATTGAAGGAAGCGATGGAGAAAGCCAGAAAAATGCTTTCTCCACAGGAGGATATCACCCGGCTCCTCTCCATGCTCCAGCCTCAGACCCCAAAATACAGGGAACGCTTCCTGATACCAAAAGGCGACCAGTTTCAAATCGTCAACAGTTTTTCCATCAGTCATTTCGAGGTTGATGGCAAGAATACGATTGCCTATCTGGAAGATGGTACATCGGTTCATATTTCTGAGAGTATGAACGAACTCGAAGCCGAATTGGATCCCAAGATGTTCTTCCGCTGCAGTAGGCAGCATATCATCAACATCGAAGATATCGTGAAGATGGAGAGCACCTGGAATGCCAAGCTTATCCTCAGGCTCCGCCGCTATCCCGAGAAAGATTTCGAGGTGAGTAGAGATAGAGTGAAGGAACTGAAGGAGAAGCTGAACCAATAGTAGGGGAAGAGGGCTTTTCTTGCTTTTAACGAATGGGTAATGATAAGGTTATATTTTGTAGCCTTATCATGGCCTTATACTATCTATTTTTTATCATTTTTCCTTTTTTTTCTTACTAAAAATATGAAAAACGCATATTTTTGCAGATTTTATGCAAAAAAAGATAATATTTCATATTTTTATTGTAATTTTGCAGCCGATATCACAATATTACATAATAATTTTAAATTAAGACGAGAAATTATGGAAAAAAGACTCTCGCTCTTCTTTGTTTGTCTCTTGATGAGCATCGGAGCTGCGTTTGCCCAGATTGACGTATCTGGAACCGTAATATCTGCGGATGACAATGAACCGATTATCGGTGCCTCTGTCCTGATTTCAGGAGGAGCTGCCAGTAAGGGTACAGTCACGGATATTGACGGTAAATTTAAGCTGAATGTTCCTAACGGAACTAAACTCGTGTTTAGCTACGTGGGAATGAAAAGTCAGACATTGGCTGCCACTGCCAACATGAAGGTGGTGCTTCGTCCTGAAGCGCAGTTGCAGGAAGTGGTTGTGACTGGTATGCAGAAAACAGACCGACGTTTGTTTACCGGTGCTACCGACCGAGTAAACGCCGAGGAAGCTAAATTGAATGGTGTTGCCGACATCAGCCGCTCTCTGGAGGGTCGTGCTGCCGGTGTATCCGTGCAGAACGTGAGTGGTACCTTTGGTTCTGCTCCGAAGATCCGTGTGCGTGGTGCAACATCTATCTATGGTTCTTCCAAGCCTCTCTGGGTTGTGGATGGCGTTATCATGGAGGATGTTTCCGACGTGAGTGCCGACGACCTGGCTTCCGGTGACCCGGAGACCCTGATCTCTTCTGCCATCGCAGGATTGAACTCTGATGATATCGAAAGCTTCCAGATTCTGAAGGATGGTTCCGCTACATCTATCTATGGTGCGCGCGCGATGGCAGGTGTCATCGTCGTTACTACCAAGAAGGGTAAGCAGGGACAGGCTCATCTGAACTACACCGGTGAGTTTACCACCCGCCTCATTCCATCTTACGGCAATTTCGATATTCTCAACTCTCAGGACCAGATGGCCATCTACAAGGAGCTGAAGGATAAGGGATGGCTCAATCTTTCTGATATTCTCAATGGCAGCGACTATGGTGTATATGGAAAGATGTATGAGATGATCAACACCTACAACAGCACCACTGGTATGTTTGGTCTCGCCAACACCCAGGAGGCTCAGAATGCCTACCTGCAGCAGGCGGAGTATCGCAATACCAACTGGTTTAAGCAGCTTTTCTCTTCTGCCATCATGCAGAACCACTCTGTTAGCTTGAGCGGCGGTACCGAGAAGAGTAACTACTACGCTTCACTTTCTGCCATGGTTGACCCAGGATGGTACAAGGATAGCAAGGTGAACCGTTATACCGTGAGCATGAATATGACCCATCATATTCTGGATAATCTCTCTGTCAACCTGATTGGTGGCGGTTCTTACCGTAAGCAGAGAGCTCCAGGTACTCTGGGACAGGACGTGGACGTGGTATCAGGTCAGGTGAAGCGTGACTTCGATATCAACCCATATTCTTACGCCCTGAACACATCACGTGCGCTGGATCCTTATACTTATTATCATGCCAACTATGCAGCATTCAACATCCTGCATGAGCTGGAGAGCAACTACATCGACCTGAACGTGGCTGATGCCAAGTTCCAGCTGGAGTTGAAGTGGAAGCCTTTCAAGGATCTGGAGCTTTCTACACTGGGTGCCATCAAGTACAGCACTTCTTCGCAGGAGCACAACATCCTGGAGGATTCAAACCAGGCGTTGGCTTACCGCGCCATGGACAACTCGCTGATTCGTGATGCCAACAAGCTGCTCTTCACTGACAAGGACGACCTCTATGCCCTGCCAGTATCCGTATTGAAGCAGGGTGGTATCTATCAGCGCACAGAGAACCGTATGTTGGACTATGACTTCCGTGCCACAGCCAACTACAACCATACTTTTGCGCATAAGCACATCGTCAACCTCTTCGGTGGTCTCGAGACTACCAGCATCAGCCGTAACCGCAGCTGGTTTAACGGTTGGGGTATGAACTACCGTGGCGAGACAGCTTACTTTGAGTATCTCTACTTCAAGAAGCTGGATCAGGAGAACTCCAACTATTACAGCTTGCGCAACACCGATTCACGCAGTGCGGCATTCTATGCCAATGCCACTTATTCGTTCAACGGAAAGTATGTAGTGAACGGAACATTCCGCTACGAGGGTTCTAACCAGATGGGCCGTACCACCAAGGCACGTTGGATGCCTACATGGAACGTATCTGGTGCATGGAACGTACACGAGGAGAGCTTCTTCCCTAAGCTCAAGCCATTGTCAAGCCTCACCTTCCGTGTGTCTTACAGTTTGACAGGTACTCCTCCTGATGCATCTTACTGCAATGCGCTCACCAAGCTCTCTATGAATACTCCTTACCGTCCTACTACTACCGACAAGGAGTTGGGATTCGTGGTAGCAGCACTCGGTAACGATGAGCTTACCTACGAGAAGAAGCACGAGTTCAACTTCGGTGTGGATGCAGGTTTCTTCAACAACCGTCTGAACGTGACATTCGATGTATATCAGCGTCGCAACTTCGACGAGATTGCTCCTACCGTTACCCAGCTCTATGGCACAGCCTATGCCAATGTGGGTTCCATGAAGTCATGGGGTGAGGAGTTGAGCATCTCTTCTACCAACGTGAAGACCAATGATTTCAGCTGGCAGACCAGCCTGATCTACTCTCACAACCGCACAGAGATTACCGACCTCTACAATCAGGGTCGTGTCATCGACCTGGTACAGGGTAACGGTTTTGCGAAGCAGGGTTATCCAGCCCGTGCCTTGTTCTCAATCCCATTCGTGGGCATCAACGAGAAGGGCAATCCTGTATGCATCAACGAGAAGGGCCAGGCTACCGTGGGTGACCTCAACTTCCAGGAGCGTGACAATACAGACTATCTGATTTACGAGGGTTCTACAGACCCTATCTACAATGGTTCCCTGGGTAACACCTTTAACTATAAGGGTTTCCATCTGAACCTGTTCCTTACATACGCCTTCGGCAACGTGGTGCGTCTTGACCCGGTTTTCAAAGCCAAGTATAACGACTTGACATCAATGAACCACGATTTCAAGAACCGCTGGATGCAGCCTGGTGATGAGAATGTTACCAATGTGCCTGGTGTAGTGAGCCGTTATGAGTATGAGCAGAACCGTACATTGCTGAGCACTGCCTACAATGCTTACAACTATACTTCTGTTCGCACAGCCAAGGGTGACTTCATCCGCCTGAAGGAGATTTCACTGGCATACGACTTCCCACACCGCTGGTTGGAGAACTCACCAGTGAACAACATCTCATTGAAGCTTCAGGCTACCAACCTCATGCTGCTCTATGCAGACAAGAAGCTGAACGGTCAGGATCCTGAGTTCATGAATGCGGGTGGTGTGGCTTCGCCAATGCCAAAGCAGTTTACTCTTACATTGAAACTTGGACTTTAATTATTGTAGAAAATAAAAATGAAAATAAAGAAATTATATATCGCCATTGTAGCGTTGGCACTGTCGGCTGGCATGACTTCCTGCAACGATTATCTGGACAAGCAGCCAGATAGCCGTCTGGACCTGCAGAGCCCTACCGATGTGTCGAAGCTCCTGGTTAATGCCTACCCACAGGTGCATCCAGCCTATCTGCTGGAGATGTATTCTGACAATACCGATTGTAACCTGAATACCGGTTGGGATGCTGCCAGTCGTTTCCAGCAGCAGGCATACGAATGGGACGACATTACAGAAACCAGTGATTATGAGGCTCCTTCTACTTACTGGTCAACCTACTATGATGCCATCACCACAGCCAACATCGCTTTGGAACACATCAACAGTCAGGCAGACCAGAGCTCTTATTCTGCCCAGAAGGGTGAGGCTCTCCTGTGCCGTGCCTATGCCATGTTCCAGTTGGCTAACGTATTCTGCATGGCTTACGACGAGACCACAGCAGCCACAGACCTGGGTCTTCCTTACCCAGAGGTGGTTGAAACCAATGTACACGTGAAGTACGACCGTGGTACCCTTGCCGAACTCTATGCCAAGATTGACAAGGATTTGCAGGAAGGCTTGAAGCTGGTAGGTTCTACCTACGACAAGCCAAAGTTCCACTTCACATCTACTTCTGCTGCCGCTTTCGCAGCCCGTTTCTACCTCTATTACCAGAAGTATGACAAGGCTGTGGAGTATGCCAACAAGGTATTGGGCAGCAACGCCAAGGGTATGCTGAGAGACTGGAACACCTGGGGTGCTCTTTCTGCCAACAAGCAGATTCAGCCTAATGCCTACATCAACTCATCTGTGAAGGCAAACCTGCTGCTGCAGGTGGTAGCTTCTGAATGGGGAGCCATCGGAGGTCCGTTCCAGTATGGTGACAAGTATGCACACAGTGCCATCGTAGCAACCAAGGAAACCGTTCAGTCAGAGGGTCCTTGGGGCATCAGCGACAAGGTGTTCAACTACACCGTATTCTCTAATGCATCTCTTTCAAAGTATATCGTACGTAAGGTTCCTTACGATTTCGAGTATGCTGATATCCAGGCAGGTATCGGTACTCCTCACGCAGTATATGCAGAGTTTACAGCCGATGAGACCCTGCTCGTAAGAGCTGAGGCACAGGCTTTGCTCGGTCATTATGCAGAGGCTCTGAACGATTTGAACACCGAGTTGGCTGCCTTCTCAAAGACAGGCGTGCAGCTTACCCTGGATGATGTGAAGAAGTTCTACAGCGATGCAGTTACTGCTTATTACACTCCTGAGAAGCCAACTCCACGCAAGGCATTCCACACCAGCTTCGCCATCGACAAGGATACAGAGGAGCCTATGCTGCAGTGCATCCTTCACCTGCGCCGAATCATGACTGTTCACGAGGGCTTGCGCATGCAGGATGTGAAGCGCTACGGCATCACCATCTATCGCCGTGACGTGAAGAGCAACTACAAGATTACAGACATCACCGACACCATGGAGGCACGTGACCCACGTCTCGCCATCCAGTTGCCACAGGATGTAATCACTGCGGGTGTTACACCAAACCCTCGCAATAAGTAAAAAAACATAAAGTAATAGTAAGAAATGAAACATAATATATATATGTTGATGTTGGCATTGGTGATGGGCCTGGGCTTCGTGTCTTGCTCAGACAATGACCCGGACGATCCAACCATCTTCCCTGTCACCTCTCCACAGAGAGACAGTCTGGACTTGTGGTTGCAGAAGAACTACACCAGTCCTTACAACATCGATTTCAAGTATAAGATGGAGGACATCGAGTCTGACTATACTTATACCCTGACTCCAGCCGACTCGGCAAAGTCTGCCAAGCTGGCTATCATCATCAAGTATCTCTGGCTCGATTCATACGCCGAGGTGCTGGGTCCTGATTTCGTGAAGCACAATGTGCCAAGAGTAATCCACCTGATCGGTAGTCCGGCTTACAACAGCAACGGAACCATGGTATTGGGTACTGCCGAGGGCGGCTTGAAGGTAACACTCTACATGGTGAACAACCTGACCGATGCCATGCTTGAGAGCTATGCATCGATGACTCAGTATTACTTCCACACCATGCACCACGAGTTCACCCACATCCTGAACCAGAAGAAGCCTTACGACACATCTTATAATAAGATTACCGAGTCGGGCTACGTGAGTGGTAACTGGTATCAGATTCAGGATTCTGAGGCTCACGGCAAGGGTTTTGTTACCCCATACGCCATGTCAGAGGGCCTGGAGGACTTTGCCGAGATGCTGTCTACCTATATCACTTATACTCCTGAGCAGTGGCAGGCTATCCTCGACGATGCCCAGGAGAATGGTGGCGAAGAGGCTGTAGCTGCATTGAACCAGAAGCTTAACATCGTGAGAAACTACATGCAGGATTCATGGAATGTGGATATCGATGTGCTGCGTGCTGCCATCCTGCGCAGAGGCAGTGAGTTGAGTTCTTTGGATTTGGAACATTTAAAATAGAATAGATTTATGAAACATATATTTATAGCTATCGTTTGCTTGTTGGGCAGTATGAGCTTGCAGTCGTGTCTGCACGATGACAAGGAATTCTTCGACGAGTCGGCTGCCAACCGCATCGAGAGCACCGTTGAGAATACCCAGAAGATTCTGGAATCTTCTGAAAACGGATGGCAGCTTCATTATTTCACAGGCAAGGGAATGACCGGTGGCGGCTACACCTTCCTCATGAAGTTTGCCAATGGCAAGGTGACCGTGGCTGGCGATACAGCCGTTGCTGCACCTACCGAGCGCGCCACATCCAGTTATACCGTTGACCGCAGCATGGGACCTGTGCTCTCTTTCAACACCTATAACGACATCTTCCATTTCCTGGGAGAGCCTACATACGGCAATATAGAAGGTGAGCAGGGCGACTGGGAGTTCGTGATTACCAAGCTTACAGAAGACAGCATCTTCGTAAAAGGAAAGAAGTGGGAGAACGAGATGGTATTCACCCGTATGGCTGACGGCGTAGACTGGACTTCCTATCTGGACAGCATCGCCGACGTGCAGAAGCGCCTGGGCGTGAACTACAGCGTGGACAATTCTTCGGATGCCAGCAAGATGGTGGAGATTAACTCCGCCACACGCCGCATTCTTTCGCGCACTGCCGACGGACAGATGGTAGAGCAGCCTTTCTATGTTACTCCTACCGGTATCCATGCCGTTAACGAGCCTGTGGCTCTGGGTGAGGATAAGGCACAGGACTTCCTGGTAAGCAAGGCAGGTGTGTTGACAGCAAAGGACAACGAGAATCTGACCTTGAATTCCTATGCTCCTGGCATCGATACCTGGGTAGGCAACTGGACACTCTCTGCCATGCAGGGTTCCTGCGATATGACCATCTCGAAGGTGGAAGACCAGGAGAACATGCTGAAGGGTACATTCACCACTGGCGGATATACCTATAATATCGGCTTGAGCTTCAACCCGGAGACGGGTGCCCTCAACCTGCCTTCTCAGCTGATTGACGACCCTAGCGGCAGATATCCTGCCCTGTGGCTGATGAACGCCGACCTGAATCAGGGAACATTGCTCGGACAGGGTGGTATGAACGTGGTATGGCACGGCGTATCTCAGGAAGGTGACTTCGAGGACGATGGCACACTGGCTTCTGAAGGCTATGCTTCTGATACATTCATTGCCCTGGCTTGTACCGCAAAAGGAGAGCCTATCAAGGAGAATGGACAGTATGTGTTTGTCATCGAATGGTATTATCTTTCTAATTTGACTCCAAACAAATAATCAAGCAAGATGAAGAAATCTATATATATAATAGGTATGGCTGCCATGGGGCTGATGGCCTCATGCAGCAGTGACAGCGATTATCAGGCTGTGGCCGAGAGCACTATCAACGTGCTTTCTGCCCAGACTTCGCTCGGACCTAATGCCAGCGAAGGTGAAGTAACCGTGGACTGTACTCCTGCCAAGGCTTACACCGACGAACCTTCATGGCTCAGCGCCAACATCGAGGGCAGCACCGTGAAGCTGGCTGCTCTTGCCAACGACTCACGCCAGTCGCGCAACGCCAAGCTGGTTATCAAGAAGACAGAGGCTGACTCTGTGGTAATCAATGTTTCCCAGTATGGCCTGGTGCTCGAGATGAACAAGGCTGATATGATTTTCAGCAACGACGAGGCTACGGAGTTCGTCAAGGCATACAATTCCAACGCTGATGTCAAGATTACCTATGCTCCTGAGTGGGCAAAGGCTTCGGTTGATACCGTGAGCAAGGAATTGAAGGTATCGCTCAGCGAGAATACTACAGGTCATCTCCGTGCCGACTACATCAAGTTTCAGGTGGCAGCCGTTACCGACTCTTTCGTAGTGAAGCAGTTTGACTTCGACAAGGATATTGCTGGTAAGTATTTCTTTACTTATCTCGATTTCAATGAGGATGACAAGCTGGAGCAGCATACAGTTCATGCTACATTGAGCCGCACCGAGCTTTCTATTCCTGAAATGGGACTGGCATTCCCAATCACTGTAAATGAGAAAACAGGTAGCGTGGAGACTCACAGCAGCCAGTGCCTGGGTAAGGTGGGTAAGTACTTTATCTACGATACCTTCCTCGACGAGAATGGCGCTTACTACATGGGTACAGAGTCTGGAGTTATTTCAGCCACATTCAAGTATAGTGAGGACTATGGTAATTACGGATTCTTTGGCGGTACTGCCTACAATGTCAATAATGAGTCGGGCAACTTCCTGGCTATGATCCTGCAGGTGTTCAAGGCGAAGAGTCCTTCCAAGTCTAACTACGTGCTCGATCAGGGTTGGATGATACAGCCATACTTCCAGAAGAAATTAAAGGATGGTCAGGTTGCATCTGCCAAGCGTCAGGCTCCAGCTCTGGCTCGCCAGATGGGTCCATCTGCCAGCAGCATAGCAGCCAAGCTTGCAGTATGGCAGTCGTATCGCAAATCATCTATCATAAAATAAACTTGATAAAATAAGTAATTATGAGATTATTATCTACACTTTGCCTCTCTTTGCTCCTGGGAGCAAGCGGCACAGCGGCGATGGCCTCCAGCAAGGCATCGTTTGCCAAGAAGTTTAAGAATGCTGATATCCATCGCCTGGTTTCTGTGCCAGGCATGGTGGATCGCAGCAACAGTGCTTACCAGATGCGCCAGGCTGGCTTTGCCAGCATCGGCAATGCTCCTACACGCGTAGGCGATACTCCTACCAATTCGGCTTCGGGTGAGGCTTACGGATGGGTTACCGGTTCTGACGGCGGCAACTGGTATTTCACCCAGAGCATCGTTTCTAGAGACTCAGTATACAGCGAGTATTATACTGCTCACTTCCATGAGTCTTCAGAAATCACGCTGTTCGATAACAACCACAAGCAGGTGGGCTCTTTCAGCGTCAAGGTTCCTGAAGGATGGAAGCATGTACAAAACATCACTCCATACGGTCCTGTTACCAAGAAACTTTTCGATAAGGACGAGAAGTCTAACGAAATTCTGGTGGAGTTCCACGATGCCTTCAACGGCGAAAACAAGTATCTGACTCGTGCCTACGATGTCAATACCGGTGAAATCAAGTTCGAGATGGAGGGTACCGGTCTGGTATTCGATGCATCTAAGGGCTGGAACAGTTACCAGCGCCTGATCATGACCCACGAGTCTGACAGCCTGTATAACATCGATGTCATCGCTCCTCCTACCTGGGGAAAGGACAATTGGTACGTGGAGCATACCTTCAGCTTCAACATCGACAACAAAATCAACTATCTGCAGGGTTCCTGCTTCAACTGTATGAACGTGGATGGTACTCCTTACTATGTTCTGGCACAGTATGAGAAGCCATATACCGATACCGATGCTGGTGATGGCACCCAGGATATTGTACAGAATCCAGACAACTTCCTGGTGTTGAAAACTATCGACAAGAACTACAAGCAGGTGGATAGCCTCCGCGTTTCCATCAATGCTCCAGAAGGTGTTCCTTACCGTTCTGCTGCCTTCGGTCTCTTCGGCAACAACGACTTGTCAAAGGGCTACTTCAGCAACAACGGCAAATTGAACTACGTGGTAGAGCTTCTCGACTATACTCCTTCTCTGGATGCCGACCTGGCTTCATTCGCCGTTTACGATTCAGAGCATGGTAAGTTGAAGGATATCTGCGACAAGGTGACAAGCAACCAGTGGGCTTTGCTGAACACCATCCATGGCAAGTCTGAGCAGATGTGGTTCCTGCAGACCCTGGGCACAGGCGAGAGCGCTGCCCAGCAGATTCAGCTGGTAGATGTTCCTTCCTGCGAGAAGGCAGGTGTGTTGCCACAGAACATCGACGGTAACAACATCTCATCTAACTTCGATCGTTACCCAACTTCTGCCAATGCGCAGGGCTATCAGTATGTCATCGCTTTGGCAAATGCAGAGGGTAGCGAGGCTGGTGAGGTTCTGGCTCCTATCGCTTGGGTGAACCCTGATTGCACTATCGATCACGTAGACAGACTTAACCTGGGTACAAAGGCTGAGCTCTTCACTCCATTGCTCAACAGCACATCACTCAACCCATATCTCTTCAACACAGATGATGATATGGAATATGTATACCTTGCCAAGAAGCGCCGCGAGGATGGTAGCAACAAGCTCGACAACGTCTTGGAGGTTGCCAAGGTTGACGGTACCGTCCTGAAGTCATGGCGTGGTGATGATACTCATTCTATCTCACAGGCAGGTTTCCCAGTGATGAACGAATTGGGCAAGTATCAGATGTTCGTTGTGTTCAGCGATACTGAGAACAACAAGTATGACATGAGCTTCTACGACCTTCCTTTCACCAAGTTTGAAGAGGGTGGTAAGGGTACTGTAGAGGATCCATACCTGATTTCTACTACTGGTGACTTCCAGCAGATGGCTCTGGAGCCAACCAAGAGCTACAAGCTGGTGGCTGACATCGATATGGCGAAGGCTGCACAGTGGTGGACTCCTATCAAGAGCTTCACAGGTTCTTTGGATGGTGATGGCCATACTGTATATAACCTCGGTATCAAGACTACAGAAGGTCATGTAGGTTTGTTTGGCTCACTCCATATCAACGGTGTTGCCAAGAACTTGATTTTCGTGAACCCTACCGTTGATGTAACCAATACCAACCAGTATATAGGTGTGTTGGCCGGTGAGACCAGCTATTCTACTGATAGCAAGGTTAAGGGTGCCAATGTGGATAGTGTATTTGTTTACGGTGCCAAGATTGCCGGCGAGGATGCAATGGTTTCTTCTGCGGGTGGTCTCGTAGGTTGCGCTAATCTCTATACCAATATTGCCAACAGTTCTTTCCAGGGTGAAATCTCTTTGCCTAACTCAGAGAATGTGGGTGGTATCGTTGGTCAGACTCGTACAAGTGCTGGCGTAAATGCATGCTATGCAAATGTAAATGCCACAGCCAAGAACAATCTGGGTGGTATCGTTGGTATTGCCGGTTCTGTTCTGGATTACTGTGAGTTCAAGAACTGCGAGGTTCGCGGTAAGTTGACTGCAGAGAATACTGTAGGTGGTTTCATCGGTGATAATTACTTCAACGGTATCTCTAATGTGATCAGCCATGCTGATATCGTAGCAACCAACAAGTCTACCTGGAACGGATATGCTGCAGGTGGTATCGTTGGTATGATGGAGAGTGACTGGAATGGTGGTGCCGGTTATGTAAAGAACTGCGTCTTCGACGGTTCTATCAAGGCTTTCGAAAATGGTGAAGAGGTAAGCTCTCCTGCTACTACTCATCAGATTGCCGGTAGAACTATTGCTGATGAGGTCTATGCCGAGGGTGAGACTCCTAAAACAGAGACTCGCCTTTCTAACAACTATACTGCCAACAATGTGGGTAACACAGATGCTGCCAGCGTTGAGGGTGCCTACAAGGCAGCCAAGGAAATGAACAAGGACTTCTTCGCAGGTTTGGAGTATGCTTACGGAAGCACTCTCGCTGAGCCTTGGAAGGAGGATGGAAGCAAGGTTCCTACTCTTTACTTCAACAATATCGCAAAGGCTCTCGCTGTTAGCGCAGATGATGTAACTGTAGGTACTGACGATAAGGGCGCTGTTGTAGTTCAGGTTTCTGTATATGGTATGGAGAACGCAGACCTGGAGTCTGACCTGGAAGTTTCTGCTACTGGTAATGCTACTGCTACTCTTGGTGAGGCTCATGGCAACAGCATCGACCTGGTTATCAAGGGTACGAAGACGGGTATCGGTGAGGTTACCGTTAGCTTCGGTGAGTTCTCTGCTACAATCAATGTAACAGTTCTCAAAAACTATGTAAGCGGCATCGAGAACGTTGAGGATGCTGCAGCCTTGGTTATCAAGGCAGCTGACGCTCAGATTTCTGCCGAGGGTGCTGACGCTATCTATGTTTACAGCGTAAACGGCAAGCTCGTAGGTAAGACTTCTGGTGCTGCATTCAGCACAGCAGGTTTGACCTCTGGTCTCTACATCGTAAAGGCAACTGATAAGGCTGGTCATAAGGCTACAGCCAAGTTTGTTATCAAGTAAGTATGAAAAAATTAATCATATTCAGTTTATTGGTGGTCTGCTTTGTGCAGGCCACCTTTGCTATTCCTGCTTATCCGAAACCTTTGAAGGTGAAGCAGGCTGATGGCTCCTGGATCACCATCCAGATGCATGGTGATGAGCATGGCCATTATGTGATGACTTCCGACGGTGTTCCGCTCGTGTTCAATGCCCAGCTGCGAAACTACGAGTATGCCGACTGGAAGAATGGTGAGGTGCAGGCTAGCGGCATCAAGGCTACAGAGGCTTCTGACAGAAGTGCTCAGGTCAAGAAGTTCATCGAAAGCCAGGACAAGTCTGCCATCTTGGAATCTTTCAAGCGTTCCCGTCTGCAGCAGCTGCAGCAAGCCTTTGCTGCCCGCCGCAAGGCCGTGTCCCCGCTCCCGGCGGTTCCATCGCAGGTCTCCCGTTCCAGCAGCAATCCCCAGGAAGAAAAATTAAATAATTTCCCTACCACAGGCGAAGTTCATTCATTGGTCATCTTGGTGCAGTTTGCTGATACGAAGTTCTCTACCGTGGGTAGCGATGCGCATCAGTTCTTCAACAGTATGCTCAATGAACCGGGATTTACTTATAGCAATGGTGCCAACGGAAGTGCGAGAGATTTCTATGTGAACAGCTCCAATGGCAAATTCCAACCTCAGTTTGATGTCATCGGTCCTGTAACATTGCCAAAGAAGTATTCTTATTATGGAGCCAACAAGGGTTCTTCTACGGATAATCCGGTAGCCCTGGAGGAGTTCGTGAGAGAGGCTTGTACCCTTGCCGACCCGTTGGTAGATTTCTCTCAGTATGATCACAACCAGGATGGCTTCATCGACAATATCTATTTCTTCTATGCCGGAAAGGGTGAGGCTGATTCGGGTGATGGCAATGCCATCTGGCCACATTCTGCCTATTATGCTGATATCGCCAAGGAAGCTGGGGCTACCCAGAAGTCGCTGAAGCTGGATGGCATCGAGGTGGGCAACTATACCTGCAGTAACGAAATCAATGGTACCATCATCACACCGCAGCCTGCGGGCATCGGTACCTTCGTACATGAATTCGGTCATGTGCTCGGTCTTGCCGACCATTATGATATATATTATGGCATGGCAACCTTTACCCCTGGTTCCTTCGATACCATGGATAGGGCTTCCTACAACAACAACGGCAATACGCCTGCGGCATTCTCTGCCTACGAGCGTGCCTGCCTGGGATGGCTCGACCTGACCGTATTGAACAGCGGAGTGGATACCCTCAACGTTCTGCCTGATCTGAACGACAGCAACAAGGCATACGTGGTGCCTGTGGGTGGAACCAACGATGAGGAATACTTCATCATGGAGAACCGCCAGCAGAAGGGATGGGATGAATTTATCCCTGGCCATGGCATGCTGCTCTGGCATATCGACTTCGATGCCAAGAGTTGGGAAAAAAACGAGGTGAACATCACGGGCTCTCATCAGCGCATTGATATTGTTGAAGCTGATAAAAAGCGCACCGACAATACCCGTACGGGAGATCCGTACCCTGGAACTTCGAAGGTAACCCAATGCGATTTGACTTCCTGGTCGGGCGGCAAGGTGATGTCGCTGGATGATATCGAGGAGAAAGATGGCATCATCAATCTTATGCTCGGCGGACTGGACCTGAAGCTGAATACGCCGGAAGTGAAGGTTGCCGAGGTGAAGGATAGCAGCGTTGTGGTAGGATGGGCTGATGTGCCTGTTGCCAAGAGATACGTATTGAACATCTGCTCTGTGGTGGATGGCAAGAAAGAAGTTCTGCCGCTCTATGATAATAAGGTATATACCGAGGCGCAGTCTTCTCTCCCTATCGAGGGCTTGAAGCCTGAAACCACCTACGAGATGACCTTGAAGGCTGATCGCGGATCTTATTCTTCTGACGTCTACACCCAGCAGTTCACAACCACCGCAATACCTTTCAGCAAGTATTATGTGACGGATGTGAAGACAACAGCTGTGGATGAAACGGGCTTCACGGCTTCATGGACAGGTATGGATGCTGTAGACGATTACGTGGTGACCTTGCATAAGCTGGTTTATGCTTCAGAGGCAACCCAGAAGGGCTATGACTTCGGCAACGAACTGGAGGGCATGCCATCACTTTGGGAAACCAATGGAAACCTGAGCATGACTTCGTATGGCGAGGAAGTGCCTTGTCTCCGTCTGAACAAGATGGATTCCTATCTGAAGATGGCATCTGCCAAGGAACGTATCTCTTCTGTGAAGTTCTTCGCCAAGTCTTCTTCTTCAACCAAGGCAACCTTGGCAGTAGAGGCTTATCAGGATGGAGAATGGAAGCAGATTGCCGCCTTGCAGGGTGGTGCCGACATGGCTTCGGGCAATACTTACAGCTATGAATTGCCGGAGTTGGCTGATTCTGTGAGACTGAAAGTCATCCAGCGTACTTCCGGTGCCTTCTATATCGACGATGTTCTTTTGGGATGCAATGCCCTGAAGCACGAGCCTGTGGCAGCTTATCAGAAGGTTTCTACCAATGGTAAGACGGAGTTTGCATTCTCCGGTCTGGAATCAGGATCCACCTATGCTCTGGTTGTAAACGCCAAGAAGGAGGGTGAGCTTTCTTACGATTCAAAGGAACTCATCGTGGTACCTGCAAGTTCTACGGGCATTGGCTTCATCACTACCGACTACTCTGGTAATGGACAGATAAAATGCTACGATATCAACGGTCGCCTGGTATCTGCCAAGGAGATGCGCCACGGCATTTACATCGTGAAGCAGGGAAACAAGGTATATAAAATCGTGAAATAATAAATATTAGTATTAACTTTTTAAAAGAGAGTAAAATGAAAAAACAACTACTTTTTGCCGCTATACTCATGTTGAGCGCAGCGCCAGCAGTTTCAGTATCAGCTGCCCAGCCATTTGCTGCTGCAGCAGAAGAGGGGCAGACACTTGCAACATATGGGCAGTATGATGCACTGCAGATGTCTATCTATGACTTGCAGCAGAGCATCGATGCCATGTTGAAGGAAATCAACGAGAAGTATGCGGATGCAGAGGATACAAAGGGCTCGTTGGAATTTAATAAGAGCAGCCTTTCTGACATGGCTGCTGAAGTGAAGGATAAGTTTGCTGCAGGGACTCTTACTGCTGCAGAGGTTGAAAGCTATCAGGCTCAAGTAGCAGAGATGGCTGAAGGTCTCAAGGATGCTGTGAAGAGTGCAGAGCAGGAGGTTTATTCTTTCCAGGTGAATACTCACTATCAGAATGCTTCTATGCATAAGTCTGAATGTTTGGGTCAGGTTCCTGAGAACGTGCAGAATTATTATGCGCCTTCTTTCGATGACCTGGATGCTGAGATGATGCAGGTTTACATGCCTGTCATGATGGGTGGTCCTATCGAGTCTGCAGAAAAGGCTAAGGAGATGTGTGATAAGTTTGATGCCATCAGTGCAAAGGCTGATGCCCTCTTGGCTGCATCAAAGAAAGCCAGCACTTTGGTGGATGACATCACAGCAACACTCGCTTCATTGGATGCAGAAATAGCAAAGATAAAGAAGGATTTCCCAGAGTATGACCTTTCTGCGGTAAATGAATCAGCAGAGTATTGGAAGAACCTTGCTGCTGAGTTTGCTCAGGCACCAGCCGATCCTACGGCTCCTTATACAGAAAGCAAGATCGATGGTTTTGTAGAGAGCTTTGGTTATTTCAAGGTGAATATCTCCGACTTGTATGCTCAGGCACAGAAGGATGAGTGGATGGCTCAGTTTAACGCAAAGTATTATCCAGCTTCTCAGAAGATGGATGAATACATCTCTACCCTTGATACTCAGTGCCCAACTGTAAAGGATCAGTTCTTTACTAAGTTGGATGACCTCAATGTAGAAATGAGCCAGATGTTCACGAAGCTTTATATGGGCGAATTGACCCAGGAGTCTTTCGACGAGATGATGGCTAGAATTGACGCTATCCTGCTTGAGGCTAAAAATATCGTAGATCAGGCTCTTGAAGCTGAGAAGGTAGCTACTGGCATCAGCGACATCACAGTCAACAAGGCTGTTAAGGCTGGCAATGTTTACTCTCTTGATGGCAAGCGTGTAAGCAAGTCTGCCAAGGGTCTTGTCATCATCAATGGCAAGAAGGTGGTTTTGAAGTAATTCAAATCTCTCGTTAACCCTGAAAAATGGGTTTAGAATAAGCTTTAGATAAGCTCCCTCGGCAAAAGTGCTGAGGGGGCTTTTTTCATGCCCATCATGAGTAATAAAGCGTAAATTGAGTTAAAGATTCATAAAAGATGGGGTGCAGGACTCGTAACATTCACATAATCAAATAAAAATGTGTAATTTTGCAGTCCGATTATTTCGGGGATACACTTAGAGTCCCCTGGGTATGGTGTGTTAATAGCACGTCCTGTGGCCGGGATTTGCGGTTAGAGAATCACCTATCCGAAACATAAGTGAGTAAGAAAAAGATTAAAAACGTTTTTTAGTAGTAAATTTAAATTTTAAAATGGACACATTAAGTTTCAAGACTATCTCTGTTAATAAGGAGACAGCTAAGAAAGAGTGGGTTGTAATCGACGCAACAGACCAGGTAGTTGGTCGCCTTTGCTCAAAGGTTGCTAAGTTGCTTCGTGGTAAGTACAAGCCAACTTTCACTCCACACGTAGATTGTGGTGACAACGTAATCATTATCAACGCAGCTAAGGCTGTATTCTCTGGCAAGAAGGAGACTGATAAGGTTTACACACGTTACACTGGTTACCCTGGTGGTCAGCGCTTCAATACTCCAGCTGAGTTGCGCAAGCGTCCTGATGGTATGGACAAGATCCTCCGTCACGCAGTTAAGGGTATGTTGCCAAAGGGCCCTCTCGGTCGCTCTTTGATGGACAACCTCTTCATTTACGATGGCACAGAGCACAAGCATGAGGCTCAGCAGCCAAAGGCAATTGATATTAACCAGTATAAATAATTAAGGTAGAATGGAAGTAATTAATGCAATT
>OKRS01000147.1_pt1 | contig 52367 bp, 89 predicted proteins | sample 1601191 | NCBI WGS metagenome assembly OKRS01 (sample SAMEA3541509, study PRJEB24748) | human gut metagenome | biome: human gut; feature: human-associated habitat; material: faeces | place: China | collected 2012
CTTACCCAAAAGTTAAATTTCAATTTTCAAATAGGGGGTATCTATATTTTTTCAAACACTCATACAATTATCTTTCTTCAACATTCACTTTTTTCTTTATTGCATATTCTTTCTTGTGTTTCTTCTCTTTCAGATCTCTATAGTCTTTATACTCTTCTTTCTTTCTACTCTTCTTATTCTTCATAGGTATTCTATTGCTCATTGCTATTACCTCTATATGATGAATGATGTACTTATGAAATGATAATCACTTGCATTAAAAGATGTAGCCGTTGAATTCATTATCTCTATCAATCCATTTGTACTTATTTGATAAGTATCTATCTTTCCACCTGTTCTAGCCTGAGTGAAGTATAATGCTTTGCTTGGTCTATATCCTTCGGGTAATACTCCAATCTCTTTTGTTTTGGTTGTAACTCCTTTTACTGCTCCTTCAATGAATACTATGTTTCCTTGTTTCTTACATCTAACAGGATAAGTAGTTGAGTTATGTACTGTAATCCCACTCTTTAATGTGATACTACTATATCCACTATCTAGTATTGGAATACATTTGCCATTAAATGTGATCTTGTTTTCTTTTATCTGTAAATAGTTGTTTGTTGTTACAACTCCATCTTTTGCTATAACTCTTCTCATTACTCCCGTTGGAGTTAAAAAGGTAAAGTGTAATTCACCATTGCTATGATATACATTAACTAAAAAGTATTCGCTTGTTGTTCCTATATCTGTTTGAGTAGTATACCTATATTTACCCGTCACCTTATAAAGTCCATTGGTTAAGTTGTCAAAGACAATAACATTATTGTCAGTTCCTTTTAACAAAGGTAAATTGCTTCCTACATTATTTATCATTCCTTTTAATACTCTGCCTTGATTGGCACTCAATGCATCTGTTACTGATGTGCTATTCAAATTATCAATAACGTTTATAATCGCTCTACTTTCCATATACATACCTCCTTTTATATTTATATTCTTGTATGCACTAAGGAACTATCAAGTGAAAGGAATAGCCTTAATAGTTCCATACTAAATACAAATAGGACTTACATATTAAACGTAGAAATTATAAGAAAGGAGAATATTCACAACACGTTTAATAATGCCCACTATTTGAATACTAAGGTTGATACTTCTTAGCATAATCATTTATATACTTTGTCCACTCTTCTATTTCTCTGCCTTGTGGATTTTCATATAGTCTTTCTAAGCATGTTTCTTTAGGAGTATCAATATGAATAACTTCATCTACTCCCAATTTATCAATGATTCTTTTTCTTTCCATCACATAAGGACATGTAGTAATAACCCATGCATTGAACCATGAACCTCTTCTAGTTTTGATTATTTCATATATAGCACGCTTGATATCAAATACAGGTTCTTTCAATCTATTAGGCTTGATGTATCTTTCATTTAAGGAAATCATCTGCCATATTGAATCCATATCACATACTATATCATCTACTCTTTTATTTTCTCTTACAAATGTTGTCTTTCCACTGCATGAATTGCCGTGTACTAGTATAACTTTGCTTTGATAATATCCAAACCTTTCATGTATCTCATTATGTGACTTATGAGAGACAATCATAATGTTATCGGGATTTAATGAAACGTTAGGATCATTCACGTTTGTTAGATTCAATTCTATCTTGTGATGAAAGACCATGTCATATTTTCTATAAATCGGGTTTCCTGTGTACTCGTCAATAATATCACCGTTCTCATTTATTCGTTGTGATATTATGTATTTCTTTAAGTCGCTCCATTCCTTGCTAGAATAGAATTGATTTAAGTTTGTAAAGTATCTCATATATCACCTTTTAAATTGCAAACGATATTTCAAACGGTAGCCATGCAGTAGTTGGAACTTTTGCATTTGCTGTTGTTCCATATCTAGCAATGGTTACAGTTCCATTTGTATTTACTGCCAAACACCAAACATTTTTACCCGAACCTTGACATATTTTAACTATTCCATAAGTTGTTCTATATCCTGTTGGCAATGTAAATATTACCTTGCCTGTTGCACTTGCTTCTAGTTCAGTACTTGGAGATACACACCCACGAATATAAACAACACCGTTCTTTTTTCTGTATCTTGGCTTGTTATCGCTATTGTTTGCATATGGTATGAAATCGTTTGTTAATGTTGCATCAATCCAACCTGTATCATCTAAATCTTGATATGTTGTATTTGTGATTGAATATCTTAATGTTCTTGAACTATCAATTACTGTTGCATATGTCACTGAACTTGATTTATCAATCATTACATAAGCGAATGGATCAACTCCACTAATACCGCTCTGATTAGAGTTACATTTGAAATACCCTTTAATCTTATATAATCCACTGTTTAAATTCCTTAATATGATTGGACTTTTTACATTTAGGCTTTCTTTATAAATAAGTAAACTGTCTAGTTGTTCATCAATATCACTAATTACATATAATTCATTTGCTTTCAATAAATTACTAGCCTTAGCACTTTTATATTGTGCCAAGGTTAGTTTGTTTATTGTAGCGCCATTTAATGTTTGTGCCATATTACCAAATGATTGTTTTAACTGTAGGCACTGTAATATTTACTTCTTTATTTGTGATTGTTTGAGCAACTCCATTTACTTTAATAGATTCTAATTTGTTTGCCTGTGCGTTTGATGGTGCATGTGCCTGTTGTGAATGAGTGTATGCAGTATCATAATGGCTTTTTAATGTGTCTGTTAAGTCGTTTGTGACTGTTGGGATTTCACTTTTCAATGCATAATTAGTTAAATCAATTGATGTATCGCCAATCTTTTCCCATTTGTTATTCACATACAGATATTCATCATAGATATTGTTTGTTTCTGTCTTTGACTTTGGTACTAAATAAATAGTCTTATTACTAATGTTTGATGTTGGTAATGCAGTAACTACCGATACATTCAACGTTGTAATGCCATTAATTAATTCATTTACTTCTGTTTTAGAATATGTATTTGACTTTAGATAATAGTTTGTTAAATCATTTACGGCTTTTGTAACAAAGTTAACATCATTTGATAATTCACTTAGTTTAGTAGGATTCTTTTGTGCTCCTGTTTCAATGCCGTTTAATTTAGTCTTTTCATCGCTTGTATAAACGTTGTCATCTGTAAAAATCCATATTTCCTGTTCTTGCATTGTTGGTGTGATTGTGCCATTTGCAACATTTGTATCATACAACGCTTTTGTGATCTTATTAATTCTTACTTGATTTAATTCCTGTGACATAATAATCATCTCCCTTTACACTCTTTTTGTATAACTCAATTTAATCCAACCTACATTTGATTTAAGTCTTCCCCAACCATTTCTTTCTTCAACAATTGTGTATCTATATGGTTTCTTGACATTTGTAACAATGCTTGAATTTGTTGTTGGTTCTTTTCTTACATGTAATACATCTGCGGTTACTTCTACAATGTAATTAACATTATTAGATGTATTTGTTGTGTTACCTGTTTCAACACTCTTATTTAAAATTCCTTCAACAATTGCTTTAGCACACTTTTCAGCATTCCAATGTGCTTTATCTTTTGCATTATCAACAAAGCAACACTCAACTAAAAGTGCTGGAGAATTAGTCCTTCTCAATACATATAAATTAGTTTTTGTTTTAACTCCTCTGTTTCTGATACCTAGAGTATTAGAAACCTTTTCTGCAATTCTAGTTGCTTCGTCTTTTGCTTTTGACTTATTGCTATATACATATACCTCTGTTCCTGTTCCACCTCCTGCATTTAGATGAATAGATACATCTAAGTCAACGGAATGTGAATTACATTTATTAACAATTGCTCTTAGATTTGCTTTTTGTGAAGTGCTGTTATCATCTGTACAATCATAAACAGTATGACCATTTGCACGTAAGAATTCTATTACTCTATTCTTTACTTTTCTATCTTCATTCACTTCATCAAGATAGCCACTAGCACCACGACATTTTAAGGAATGTCCACCATGTACATTAATTCTCATAATATTACCTCCTACCAAATAATAGTTTTGTAATTACTTACATCAACAATATTGTTTTCTAATTGAACCACTCTTAATTCTAATGCTTGAATTGCTTCATTTAACACTCTTCCCATGTTTGCAGATAAAGCATTATTTTTATCATGACTTGTTAATTCATCATAAACCTCAATCATCATACCACCTTGCTTTCTAGTGCTTCTATTCTACTTACTAAATCACTTATTGAAACACTCTGTGAATCATAATCATTTTCGGTTATAGCATAATATTGAATTTGATTGTTATAAGCGAAAAACAATTGAATGTAAGATGTTGTTGATGTTGTCGCTACATAAGCAACCAATGGAATTTGTGCAATGATACTTTTAGGCGCTCCCTCATATGCTTTGAAATATCCATGTAGCATATAAGCGCCACTTTGAAGACTTTTCAATATAACAGGATTATTTTTGTCTGTACTTTCTATTACTTCTATAGGCTTGTTTTCAAGTACATTGTAATCACTTGTTCCACCTGTCACCGTCTTATATTGCCCATCATCTGCAAGGTACTTTGTTCCGTCTCCACTTGTATTTACAATGTTTTTCATCTCGTCAAGTGTCTTTTTCGCTTCACTGATGAAGTCGGGATTTTCTTTTTGAAGCGTTTCACTTGCATTAATGCTATCCATCACATAGAACTTGTATGTATATGACTTAAATACATAGTTATCATCATTTCTTAACACAACTTCACATTTCAATTCACCTTTAGAATCTAGAAGGCTGTTAACCATTTCAAACGTTGCGTTATATGTTCCATCTTCTTTTTTATTTAATTTTAATGGCTTGCTTACATACTTCTCACCGTTAGACTTTTCAAACTCTAAATATAAATCCTTATCACCTAACAACGAATCAACATTTATTGATAGGATTGTTGATTTATTCTCATTTGTTTTACCAATAATATGTTGGTCACTTGATACGATCCTATCATCACTAATTGATAATGTTATAACCATAATTAAGCCTTCTTAGGTCTGCCACGTTTTGGCTTTTCTTCTTCAATGTTTGGTTTTTTATCTTCAATGTTTGGCTTTTCTTCTTCTACAAAACAACAAAATGGTTTTCCATCATATAGTGTTGATGTTAGTACTTTTGCTCTTTCTTCATCAACTTCAATAACTTCATCTTTTTTAACTAGTCTGTTTAGTAATAAATCTTTGTAACTTAAATTTGCTTTTACTTTCATTGTTTCATCTCCTTATGAATTAGTACCCTTATTTACAATAAAATGGACTTTACAACCTTTTTCAATTGCTTTAGTCAATGTTATGCTTGTGCTATTTGTATTTGTATATTCTGTATTGTCTAATCTCATACCATTTATATAGACTTCAAGAATATCTACACCATACGTATATTGAGAGATATTAATAGGAATAGTACTTACATTTCCTGTTGCAGTATAAGTTGATTTATATTGAACCAACTTAATTGCATAATCATGCGTATGATTTTTTAATGCAAATGTATTTTTTAATATGCTCCACAAATGTGTTAATCCCGTATCATCAAGGTATTTTGACATTTATATTCACCTACTTACAAATGCTATCAATATCACTATTCGATAACGAATTGATAACAAATAATCCTCCTAATGCATCCCAATCTTCTCCCGTCCATGCAACGTTTGTTCCTGCTACACCATATTCGCTTGCATCTGTTAGATTATACACATCACCTTTTACTTGTCCTGTTGTTGGCAGTGAAGCAGTAGCAATAGAACCTTTGTATTTATATAAGCCTGTTAAATCTGTTTTCAATGCATAGGAACTTGCAGATAGAAAGCCATCTAACTTCTTTTTATCTGTTGAAGACATTAAACCATTTACTGTTTGTGTTGCTGTTGAATACGTTGTGTTTGTGCTTGGGATTCCTAAAGCGGTGATATCTGTTTTTGATACAGCAGTAGTTCCACTTACGTGTCCTGTACCATCAACAGTAATCTTATACAATCCACTAGTTTTAGAAGTGTATGTTGGGTGCACATATTTATTTGCACCTGTTTCAATGCCATTTAATTTTGTTTTATCACTTGAAGACATTAAACCATTTGATGTAGTTGTTGCTAGGTTATATGTTGTATCTGATGGAATGCTCCATGTGCCATCTGCACGCAAGAACTTACTTTGGTCACCTTTTGAAGGCTTTGGAACTAGTCCATGCGTTCCGTCTACTGTTGCCGTTGCTCCTGTCATATCTGAATATGTTGTATCCTGTGAAGGGATTCCTAAAGCAGTAATATCGCTTTTAGAAACATTTACAGTACTTGAAACGTGACCTGTTCCATCAACAGTGACTTTATAAAGCCCATTTGTTTTGGCAGTATATGTTGGGTGTGTGTAATTGCTTAACCCTGCTAGTTTGTTCTTTTCTGCCGTTGTGTAATCGTTTGTACTCAACCCTTTACCACTTACTTGTGCCACAAATGTTCCTTTTATCTTTGTCCACAAATAAGTTAGACCGTTTTCATCTAAATATTTTGACATTATTTCATCTCCTTTACTTGCAAATAGAATCTATATCAATGTTTGTGATCGCTTCAACTGAATCCCCTTGAGTCATTTCAATGACACCTTTTGAAGACACTGAAATTGTATTCCCTATCTGCACAACACCTAAATTATCATGGCTTGTGATAGGTATATCATAAGGACTGTTTGAAGTATCTAAAAGCCTTCTAACCAAGAATATTCCATCAAGGTAATTAACCATTATTTCACTATCATCTAATAGCAGTTTTTCAGTCTTGAATGTAAATTGTGTTCCATAACCATCTACATACTTGACTTTGATATACATCACACCAATCTCTTTATATAGAGAAAATGGAATCGTATAATAGAGAAATTTATCATCTTTTGTATAATTCGTTATTTGATACGTTTTACTATTTGCTTCAATTTGTAAATACTCAACTTCTTTAGGTTGAAGCCTTACCTTGATTTCTATTGAATTATCACCACAACCCATTGAAGTAGAACCTGTGCAAGTTCCTTCTAGACAATCAAGATCGCATATATTTCTCATTTTTTTATTTCCTTACATATTTTCAGCAACAATCCACGCATCTAACTGAATTTGAGTGATGTTTGAATAACTCTGATAGTTATTGTGGGCTGAGTTACATTGTTTAAACTGCATATATAACTCATTGCCACTAGTTACATTGAACTTAACAGGAACATCATAGAACCCACCGTTAGCATGGATGACTGCCATTGTGCCTTGCCAACCTATGTTAGGTGCTCGCCAAGGAAACGCATTACCATTGGTAGGGCTATAGATTTTAAAGCCATTTGTACCATTTGAATTTAAATTCTTGACGGAATTATCAAATATTAATCTATAGATGTTCATATCTCCAAATGATTGACCATAAATAGTTCCTGTGAACGTTCCACCGTTCATTTTGATAGATAATTGTCTCTTGTCCATTGAATTACTGCCCGTTCCTGTTAAATATCCTTTTAGATATTCTGCAATGCTTTCTAGTCCCCATTCATTTGGATGAATACCATCTGAACTCATCATATTTCTAAAAGAAAGAATGTTTTCTGCTCCTGTCACCGTAAGAAATGGTTGATGTGTATTGATCGCTTTTGTCTTATACATTGGTAGCAGTTTGTATTTCAATGCATATTGATTATCCCTGTTCTTGAATGCAACCCCAAAAGGTGCAAAATGAACAACTGCATTTGGATAAGTACTTTGTACATAACTAATCAATGTATCAATGCAACCTTTAACTTTTGTTGTTTGGTCACCATAAGGCAGTTCATTATAGCCACCGCCAATTAATACATCTGTAATGATATTCTTATTAGAAATCTGATTTGCTACACCTTTCAAGAGTGTTAAATAGTCATTTGATGGATTACTAAAGCATGCTCCACCTTTATGATTGATGAAAATGTTATTAGCATTTGCGTGACAGTTAACCATTTTTGATTTTAATCTATCGCACCAACCTGTTGTGCTTCCATCGGGTGTATATCCATCTCCGTATGAATCACCAATGAAAATATAACCTCTGCTTGAAATAGGCATACTTGATTTAATATCAACAGTTTCTTTGTCGTATGTTTCAATCAAACATTTGTTATCACATATTCCATATACTTTTTCATGTGCCATTATTTTACCTCCTTTTAAATATTCCAATCTTTATCATCTGCAAGTTTCTTCTTTAACTCTAATTCTGCTTGCTTTAGTTCATAACTATCCCAATCATTTTTCCAATTATCCTTATCATAGTTCTTGAGTAATAAATGTAATGCTCCTGTATCTCCGTCAACTTCTTTTGTTGTTATTTCAGTATGCTTTCTAGTAGAACCATTTTCATCTTGAGTAACATATGTTTTCTTGGTTTCTAGAGTATGTTTAAATGCTTTCTTTATCATTTCACTTCTTAAATCTAAAACTAAACTTGATCGCCCTTTTTTTAAGGCTTCTTTTAATTCCGTTTTTTCCTTATGAACATTGAAAGCACTAACTGAAATTCCTAACGCTTCACATATCTGTTTTTCAGTAGCACCACTTTTAACCCATTCTTCTATTTTATTTATATTTGGAAATATGACAGTGTCATAAACGCTTTTTCTTCCTCTTTTAGACATTCAACATCATACTTTCACATCTCCTTTTTTATTCATATTTACATCATTATTTTATCATATTTCACTATTTGAATACATATATAATTCAATTTTTTAACAATTAAAAAAGACAGTGAATATTTCACTGCCCTTTTTAGGAAAAACGTTTATACGCTTCTCAATTTGGGAAAAAAAGTGTTTTGTTTTCCTCGTACTAAATTTAAGAAAACTAATAAAAATGGTACACCTAGAAGGTTCTGCCCCTCCGTTTATCCCTTATAAGGAGACCACTCTACTATTGAGTTATAGGTGTATACGGTGTTGAATTGAGGATTCGAACCCCTGTCCTCTAGTCTCCACGACTAGATATTCTACCTTTGAACCATATCCAACAGTTATAAGCACTATTTTCAAGTGCTTATATAAAAATGATTTAAGAAATTGAGTTAAAGAACATGCATATTTACAACTATTCGTTGCAAGTATTATTATACTCATTTTCATAATATTTTCAATATTTTTTAAATAAAAAAAGGTGATTTCTCACCTTATACAAATCTTATTTCCATTCCGTCCATCCATGAATTTATTTCGTATGGGTCATTCATGAAACTTTCTTTTGCTTCTTCAATTCTTCTTTCTACTTTTTCCTTTCCAAATAATTCTCTTGCTTTCTTTTTTGAAATTCTATTTCCATTTAAATAAATTCTTGTTCTCATTTTTATATCCTCTCTCTTTCTATATATACTTATTATACTATATGTATTACATACATTCAAGCAATTTTACTTATTTTTTGCAACAAAAAAAGGAACTATATTATATATAGCCCCTTTAAAAGGAATAACCCTTTTTTATGTGTTTTGGAGGACACACAACCAAAATGAAAACAAGTAAACCAAAACGACAAACTAATGACAACCAAAGTGAGGTGTCCTATTCACCTCAAATAACATTATACATGTTTTTACATTTTTTACAACGTAAAAAAAGAACGCTTTTTAGCGTTCAATATCTGCTTTTATTAAAGCCTTAATATATCCATTCACATTCGCACATTTTTCTAAATGATCGTAAATGTCTTTTTCTGTCTTCTTATTTACTTTAATAGGAAAGTTCTTTGTGTTCGATTTATTGTACTTAGCACTCGCTTTAAGTTGTGCCTTGCTTGTTTTTTCATTCAATGCTATCACCTCTATTTCATTATATCATAAATAAGTAATATGTGATACTTATAATTTTAAAATTTAAGAAGGTTGATTTTTGAAGAGTGTTTTTATCAACCTTCTATATAGCGATTACTAACATAGGAAATCTTGTTTGTGAGGTGATTTCCTTCTTTCTTCTTCTTTATTTATGTTTTCGTCACTATTTAACGCATTGAAAATGAGATAGTAAAGGTAAAATGCATAAAGTCCTGTTTTGATTAGTACAGGTAACTAATAATATTAAAATTAAATATCAATGCGTTGTTGAATCCCTATATTGACAATGAGATTAATGAAAAAAATCTAAATAGGTATCTGTATATAATTTTCTTATGAGTCTTGTTTTGATTAGATCAAGTAACTAATGTTTTTAAAATATTTACATCAATATAGGGATATACTATATATTCTATAGATATTTTTCTATTTCTTCAAGACCTTCAATCTCCTCTAATTCATCTTTTGAGTTTTCTAATAGATATTTTAGATAGTTTATTCTTTTTTTTAATGATTCTTTTTTATTTGGAGTTGGTTCATTTCCATCAAGCATTAATCTATTATCTATTGCCATATCAATAACGTTGCATACAATAGTATCAATTTTAATCATTTTCTGCATCTCCTCTTAAAAAATACTCTTTCCAACATTTCATGGATTTTTTTAAATATTCATGATATTGTAATCTGCTACTATTTAGTTGGTCATCTAAACTCATGCATTCATAGTTGCACATTTTACATTCTTTCATTTCTTCGCCATCATAATTATTAGGGCATCCATTTGATCCACAATCATGAATGTATTCACAAGCATTATCAAGTGCTTTTTCTAACTCATTACAATATCTTTCTAAACTATTGATATATCTATTTTTATTAAACTCAAGTTTACCTCTACTAAAATAAAAATAATCTATTCTATTTGGCTTTTTAATATTACACATCATCTAGTCCTACCTACTATTAATTAATTTATCTCCTTTAATTAAATAATAATTATAAATTCCGTCTATCCAATCTGTACTAAAAAGAGATTTTCTTTCTTTATTTCTCATACAATTAAAAAATAACTCGCTTTCATTTTTATTTTCTGCAATTTGTACAAAATTAATATCATGAGAACTTGCATCATATATTAATTGCTTTAATGCATATTCTAATGTATCGCAATATTCTTCTAAATAATCTGTATAAAATCCAAGTTGTTCATAATCATTTTCAGATTTAGGGAATGCATAATCTTCCATTTTTGGTCTAGTTATCATCTTCATTTACCTCACAATCTTTATCACAATTTTTTAATAACTCTGCAATTGATCTTGGTTCTTTATCATTCCACGATACGCATAAAAACATATCTTCGCATAAGTTTAAATTATCGGAATCAATTAAATTTTCCCAAGTTTTTCCGTCTTTCTTTGGCGCATACTCATATACATATAGGTTATCGTTATAATCTCTTGCAATATAGTTACGATTTTTATATAAGCAGTGCTTTAAAATATCACGTTCAAATTTTGTTAACTTAATCTTTTCTTTAATTTGCTCTTTTTCAAATTCAATAGTTACGATATTTGAAGCGTTGATTAATAAAGGTTCTTCTATTGTTGGTTCGATTGTTCTATAACCAACTGTATCATTGCAACAAAATTCATATTCGCTATAAATTTCAATTGCTTCATTTTCTTTAAGTTTTTCTTTCATCTGTTTAATGTACTCATTAGGATTAAAACATTCTTTTTTAATTAAATATTCATCACCATTCACCATGTGAATAATCGCATTCTTATTTTCCATTGTTATTCTCCTTTTCTACTAACTCTTTTAAATCAGCCATGGCTTTACTCATTTCTTCTTGCGTAGGTTTATAGCCATCTTCTCTTTCTTCTCCACACATTAAATGTAAAACAGTATCAATAACGTTATATGCTTGTTTGTATTTATTCATAATTAATCTTCCTTTCTTAGCCAATCTTTTATTGACTTACTATTTTTAAATTGGCAATTTCCACATTCTTTAAGTTCATTATTAAAAATGCCATGACATCAGTATTTTTCATAAACTTCTTGATACAAATAATCGCAGTTATGACCAAATGCATTTAAAAGTTTATCAAGTTTTTTTTCATCAACTTTAATCATCATATTCTCCAAATTCCCATTGATCAGTTAAATATTTGAATAAATTTTTAGCATTGCAACATGGGCAAAATGCTTCATCACATAATCCCATATCGCAAGGTGGATATTCTTCCATATTTATATCTGCCAATGCTATTTTTATTGCTAAACAATCACTTGTTTTATAAAGCAATTCAAGCAGTGCTTTCAACATCTTTTCATCAACTTCCACTTTTGCGAACCTTCTTTAATTCTGAAATTTCAATTTTTAAATTTGCATTTTCTACCTCTAATTTATTTGCATATATTTCTAGTTTCATTGTATAAAATGCCAATCCCATAAAACTGCCCATTTCTCTAAAATCTCTTTTAAATGGTCTCTTTATGAATTTCTTTATTAATTTATTCATCATTGCTAACTAAACCTTGACAAAATACATAGCGGAATCTATGAAAGTGTTTTTTGATTACATCATTTAATTTTTTATAACAATCTTGACATAATTCTATTTCTCCATTCGTTAGTTCGTGAGTTGTTCCGTATTCATTACAATAAGTCATTGGAATAATACATTTGCATAAATCTTTTTTTGACTGCACTTCTTTCTTACAGCAATCACAACTATAAATTATTTTATGAATTTCCGTTTTCATTGTTCTCATTCCCCTCTGTTCCTTCTTCAATTACCAATTCTTTATAATTCTCACTAATTCTAAAAAACATACAATCTAAATCAAGTATTGCTTTTTCTTGAGTATGAATATTTTCACGAGCATAACAATTTTCCATGTATAACCCATGTATAACCATTGAGGTATATAATTTTTTATTTGTACTAAATAATATTTTAATCCACTTATATATTTTGCTAATATCCTTATAATCAAAATATTCTCCTTCTTCCTTTAAATCATTATAATTCTCTCTTAATTTAGATAACTTAGAATATAAATCATTAATCTTTTTTTCATATTCTTGACACATTTCTATGTGCTTTTCCATATCAATTGTATTTTTCATTATTCCTTATCCTCTATATATCCAACCTTTATAATATCTTTTTCTTTTCTTGCTCTTCTGCGTATAGTGTTAATTGTTATATGTAACATATTTGATAACTCTCTAGCCGTTCCAACGGCTATTAATTCATCACCTTCATAATATGCATATAGTGCTTTATGCTGAATCATTGTTATTTCTCCATTTACTATTTGAAGCATTCTATAACTTGTTTTTATTAATTCTTTCTAATAATACGGCTAATCTTTTCTTGTTTAATTCTGTCCCAACAAACTTTTTATTGTATTTGTTTGAATAGAAGCCAACCAACCCTCTACCCATGCAAGGGTCAGCAATACATTTATAATCTACATTTTCACAAATCCATTCAATGACATTCTGTTCATCAATTCCTTCAAATGGATAATTTGGCAACTTTTCATTACTGCATGTGATAATCCAACATTTATTTTTCTTGCTATGATAATACATACTTTCATAAACTTTAACGTTTTTATATCTCTCTTCACACTTTTTGATGAAACTATCTCTATTTGCTTTGAATACTTCTAGAAATAACTTCTTTGGCTTTATTTCATCAACACATTCAAAGAAACGATTTTCAAATGGTGTAAAACTGAACTTTTGTTCTTCTTCTTTATCTGCTTTTGTATAGAATGTATTGATATTTGATAAACTGCAAGGTGGATCACTGAAAATACAATCTGCTTCTTTCATGAAATTGGGTAAAGGTTCGAAAATATCATGAACCTTTACTTTTCCTGTGCCAATTTCAATTTCTCCTTCCATGTCATACTTTTTATATGCTTCTCCATATTCCCATTTCTTACTCATTTTCTGATTCTCCTTCATTATCGAATTTTCCTACTTCCCAACTCTTTGAATATTCAACATTCTTGAATAATTCAACAATTCCTGTTAACTGTTTGTATCTTAAAATTGTATCCATATCAATTCCTAAATGTTTTGAAATCTCTTCTTCTGATAAACCTTGTTCTATTAGGCTTCTAACAATCTCTGCATCTCCATCTACTGCATGTACTCCTCTAGCCTTGTTAAACTGAATTGTTGCTTGCATTCTTTGGGATAAATCATGTTCTAGTACAACAATAGGAACTTTCTTAATATCCAACCATTCGGGCATACACATAGAATATCTATGAAAGCCGTCAATGATTACATATTTCTCGTCTTCTTCACTCCAAATAGTTACGATAGGAAAACAAAAACCATTATCAATAATTGATTGCTTTAATAGTTCCATTTTGTCTCTTGGTACGTTATTTGGGTTGTAATTGTTTGCTTGTAGCATGTCTCTATCAACTAGTTTTGTGTTCATGCATGGAATTTTAATTTTCATACTTGTGTCTCTCCTTTATAAAACCTTTTTCCAATAATTAACCCTTTCTGTTATAGGGTCTTCTGTGTTCTTTACTGCAAATACATTTTCAACATCATTCAAAATCAATTGCTTACATTCCTGTCTTGCCACATATTCATTGTTTAAATGCTTTGCAAATCGCTTTTCAAACTTCTTTTTTAATTCCTTGTTAGGATATGTTAATAATAGAAAATCTCTGTATTCTCTCCATGATTTATAATTCTTAGGCAACTTCTGCACTCTAAACATCTTTCTATCTTTTGCGGTCTCTTGTGCAAATGAGATTCCTTTCAATCTTTTTAATAATTTCTCATATGTATCAAATTCAAATTCGGGTAAATCTTTAATGCTTTTAAATGATTGCTCATGTGTCAAACTTGATACTCTAATTTCATTTACCGTCTTACCTTTTCTATAAGCAAAATCATAGAACTTATGATACTTTAAATTATTCTCTCCAATGAATTTCCAAATGTCTGAAAATGACCAATCATAAACAGGATAGAATGTATAATTTGTCCCTGCTCTCTTAGTGCTCCAATATATATCCTTATATCCTGTATTCTTAACCATTGTTCTATATCGGTTTAGGCTTTCATCTGCTCTTAGCCCAACTAGAAAAGCCGTATTCTCAAAAGATAATTCAAAGTTATAAAGAAGATCATAAAACCCAAAGCCCTTTAACTTATTTGATACTCTTGTCTTATGACTCCATGTCTTATTGAGAATGTTCTTACTACTTCTTTTATGCATCCATACAGGTTTCTTTGCTTGCTCCCATGCGTGTAATTGATTGTCTGTATATGATGTTGAATTAGATAAATTAAATGGAATCTGAACCCAAAATCTATTTGTATTTTCGGGGTACATACTCATTAGATACTCAACCATTTCAATAGTGGATTGATATACAACTTCTTCATCAAGAAAGAAGATACCTATCTTTCTTCCTCTCTTTCTTGCTTCTTGTAACGCTAGATAACATAACACTTCACTATCCTTACCACCACTAATAGAAACCATGATGTTATCAAATTCATCAAAGACATATTCAAGTCTTTTCTTTGTTGCTTCAAGAACATTAATGTCCTTGTATTCTTTCGCTAACATTTTCTAACTCCTCCTTGAATTTCATCAATTGATCATAATAATATTTATCAACCTTCAATTGATTTACAACAACATTCATTTCTTTTTTTATCTTCTTCATACTGTCAAACTTATTGACATATTTCTTGTTTACGCTTTCGCTATACTTTAGAAGTCTTCTAGGAATAATATCTGCATCTTTTTTCACTTGTTTAATGGCTTCTTCTTTTTCTTTTTCATATTCTAATACGTATTCATCATCAACCGTTATTTCTGTCTTGTTAACAATGAAATCAACTTTTCCTAAAGTGACATCTTTAAACTTTGTCACATATTCATATTTTTCCTTTAAGAAAGGGTTGTTTTGTATCATGTCATATAGAATCATGAAATCTTTTTCTTCTCTCACAATAGGATAATAATTGAAAATCAAAACGTTGTTTGTTTGCAATACATATCTTCTTAAACAGTTATAGTTTAAGTTGTATCTGTTGCTATTTTTCAAGCACTCATTGAATACTATCAATGATTTTTTGTTTATCTCTTGTAGCAATCTATAGAAGTATTTATATCTGATAGTATCAGCATATTTTATACATTCATTTTTAATTGATAAATCAAAATCTAATTTATCACCAAACACATAAACCTTTTCAATTTCATTCTGTTTGATGTATTCATTTATGATTTTTTCTTTATTTTGCTCACCTATGTATATATGTTTCATATTAATCTCCTTCATAATATACATTTTTGTCCATGTCTCTCATTTCCCAAGCAGGACTATATAATTGATTCTTAAACAGTTCCGCAACACCTGTTACCTGTTTCAATCTGTATACCTCTTCCATTTCCATTCCTAATCCTTTAGAAATCTTTTCATCTGTTACACCTTGATCTATGAGTGCCTTTACTAAATCACTCATTAATTCAACTTGATGAACACCTCTAGCCCTATTGAATTGAACCGTTGCCATCATTCTGTTACTAATATCTTGGTTAAGGATTATGATAGGTATTTCTTTAGCCTTCAAATATTCCTTGAAAATCGTGTATCTATGGAATCCATCAACAATAATATACTTATTTTTTTGCTTGTCATATATCGTTACAACAGGAAAGCAAAACCCATTGTTTAATATGCTTTGCTCCAATAGAAGCATGTTATTCTTTGATACATTGTTAGGGTTATAATCATTCGCTTGTACTTTATCAATATCAACTAGAATCGTATCAAAACATGGCAGTTTTATTTTTCCTTTCTCACTTTCAATTGTTTTCATATAATACTCCTTTCCAATAATTTAACTTCTTTTCTCTTTCATCTTCCCTATTGTTTATAGGTAAGTTATTTTCATAATCATTCAATATCAACTGTTTACATTGTTGTCTAGCAACATAATTATTATTTAGTTGCTTTGAGAATCTCTTTGTAAATATCTGCTTTATACTTTCATCTTTGATGGTTGATAATAAGAAATCTCTATATTGAATCCAATTATCATAATTTTTAGGTAATTTTCTACATTTAAGCATCAAATCATCTTTCCCATAAATATTACCTACTTGTATACCTTTTGTTCTTGCCATCAATTTATCATATGTTTGTGGCTCAAATTCGGGTAACTCTACCAATGATTTAAATGCTCTTTCATGTATTAGGCTTGATACTCTCATATCCTTCATGCCTAATCCTTTCTTATATTGATAATCATATATTTTTGAATATCTTATGTTGTTCTCATATAAGAACTTCCAAATATCTTGAAAATTCCAGTCATACAAAGGATACATTTGGAAATTTCCTTGTGGTCTCTTGGTGCTCCAATATATATTAGGAATGCCAGGATTTTTTATAACCGCTCTCCATCTATTTAGACTTTCTGAAGCCCTCAACCCTATCAAATAAGCCGTATTTTCATAAGTTAATTGAAAATTATCTAAAGCATCATAGAACCCAAAACCTTTTTTCTTGTTTGCTATGGTCTGTTTGTTTACATTCCACGTTGGTTGTTTTATGCTATCTTCTTCTTTTGGTCTTAACCATACATCTTGTTTTTCATGATCCCATACTTTAAATTGTGTTTCATCAATGCTTGTTGCATTTGTTAGATTAAATTCTAATTGATACCACAATTTAATTGTGTTTTCGGGATATAGATTCATGATGTATCTTACTTGATCAATTGTTGATTGATATACAACCTCTTCATCAAGAAAGAAAATGCCTACTTTTCTATTTCTTTTATGTGCTTCTTGTAAAGTCATATAAGCCAATACAGTACTATCTTTTCCACCACTAATAGAGACTACAATATTATCAAAATTATCAAATATCCACTCTATTCTTTTTCTTGTGGCATCAACCACATTTATTTTTAAAAACGTCTGCCTTATCATAAAACTCTTTTAACCTTTCTAACCATTTTAAATAGTCTTCTTTATACCATTTATCCATAGGCAAATCACTTGATAATATGTTTATATCTGTTTTCTTTGTCTTTGTTAACAATTCAACAAAATCTTTTCTATTTGTTGGAAAGTCTAAAATGGTATTTAATTCATCATCTTTATATGTTGTTAAATCCTTATATCTTCTGTTTCTTGATGTGAGCCTATCACTCACATTATCTATGTTCTTGTGTTTTATATCGCCACACAACATAGATAATGTATTAGGAATAATATTAGGATTCTTCAAACCTATTTCATTAAATAGCCTATCTCTTTCTTTGTTGAATGTTTCTTTATCTTCATCAGATACATCAACATTTATGAAATTAAAATCAAGTTCAATAGGCTTTATGAAATACTTGAAATCTTTGAATAATTCATAGTCAAATCTTTCACCTTTATATTTAACTCTATTATAGAAATCTAATAGAATCATGAAATCATTGCTATTCTCAATGAATGGGAAATAGTTGAATACTAGCCTGTGAGGGGTTTGATTTATGAGGTTTGCGATACAGTTATATTCTGTACTATATCGTTGTTGGGATATAAGAAGATTGTCTAACACAATCAACGTATATCTATTTACAGATTGCAATAATCTGTAATGGTTCTTATAGTCATGAACATCATGTATTTCTATGTATTCATGACCTGTATTCAAATTGTAATTCTCAAATAATCTCTTTGTATAAATAACAATAACATTTCTTACATCATTGTTATTTACATAGAAATTGATTATTTTATCTTTGCTCCAATTTCCTATGTAAAACATATATTCTCCTTTCTAGATAAAGCCTTATCTTCTGCGACAAGGCTTTACACGTGGTTTGCGTGTTTCTTCAACACGCTTACCATTAGAGATCATTTGAGTAATCTCTAATGCGTAATAACGGCGACCATCCTCACCGTTAAAGAAAAGCATGTCACTGTATCTTTGTGACAACTGCTCTTCTCCGTATGGAGTGACATGTTCAACACTCCATAGTTGCCCATTAGGCAACATGTAAGCACCATCAGCACTTACATTTTCTAGGGAGTCGATTTCCTCAACTCCCATTTTTCCAATTGTTAAATTTACATATTTCATTTTTTCTTTTCCTCTCTTTCCTTTGTTGTATACATTATAACATATGTAATACATATATGCAATTGTTTTTTTACTTTTTTTACCATTTACCACAAAGGGTTTACTTTTCCTTTATAGTTTAAATATAACCCTTCTTGAAATACTTTATATTTTGTTAAGATGTGAATTTGTTCATTACCCAAGAACTCACCATCATGGCTATAATACTTTCCATGGCTTGTTAACTCTCCTTTTTCATAATGGCAATATTCAAACTCACCACGATCAAGCGCTTCTAACGCTTGATTTTTTAATTCTTCAATTTCTTTTTGGGTTGCTTCTCTATAATCAACCTCTCTTTCTAAAAATATATCTCCATTATCAGCAATCCAAACTTTCTTTAATTTCAACATCTTCTTTTCTCCTTTTCCTTTATGTTTACTATTTGAAGCACAAGCGCTATGCTTGTGCTACTTTTTCAATTTTTTCAACTTGTGATGAATCAAATAATGAAGCGCTAACCATAATGAACTTGCTTTCTTCTTCATTATCTTCATCTTTCTTTCTATTTCTAACCTTTTTCCAAAGTTTAGTTTTAATTATTGCTTTGGAACCTTTCTTTACTTGATATCCTTTATACTTCCATTCTTGATATGTCATATATGGTAGCATACCGAATTTTTCAAGCATTTCATTTACTTGTTCTTTTGTTAATAATTCTCTAGTGATTACCTCACTAGCAATGATTTCTAAGTTTGTCATGTTCTTTTTCCTCTCTTTCTATATATCCATTGTATCATATGTGATACATATAAACAAGAAGAAAATAGAATTTTTGCTATTATTTATCTAAATGTCTTTTATCCATTTAGTTCCTTCTTTCTGCAACTTCTGTTTAATCAAATTATCAAGCGTGCTTTTCTTTCTTATGTTTTCTAGTACTAAATCTGTAATACCTAAATCAGTGAGAATGTATGTATATTTAATGTCTCTTTCTTGTCCTAGTCTCTTGATTCTATATTTTGATTGTTCTAGTTTTGAATACTCAAAATTGATACTTGAGTATACTATTTCATTGCAAAATTGAAGATTTAAAGAGAAAGCACCACAACCATATGTCATTAATAAAGGCTTTTGATCGTTCTTGAATGCTTCTATAACTTTATTACGATTATTCGTATTTCCTGTTATCACATAACAATCTATCTTGCTTTGATAGTATTCAATCTCTTTTAAATAATTGCAGAATACAATCACTTGTTTATTTTCTATGTACTTTATAACTTCATCGTTTTTTCTTTCGTATGTTGATGCTATAACGTTCAATGATTGCAACATATTTATAATTGCTTCACTTGAGCCATATTCAAGAACCTTGTCTAGACTTTCTTCTTTGATTCTGTAATATTCATCATCATCAATATAAGAAACCCATTTATAAGATTCATCTTCATTCTTGCTAAATTCCAAATCACATTGATAGATATAAGGACTAACCATCTTGTTTAGCACATCAGCGTTTACTTCACTGAATTTATAAAAGGTGTGTTCTCTACTTTCATATTTCTTCTTATATCTTATTTTGTTAAAGAATTTGTATCTAAACTCATTCTCATTCATTCCGATAATTTTATGACTTAAAAATTCCATCTGATTGTATAGATCAAATTCATCTTTTACTATTGGTGTACCATTCAACACTAAAGCATAAGAACAAAGGTTTCTTAATTCCATTGTTCTCTTTGTTCTTTTTGCGTTTCCGTTCTTAATAAAAATGCTTTCATCTGCAATAATGAAAGCGTTCTTTTTTGTTTTCATATTTTTCAATAATTCTAAGTATTTAACATCACTACTTGAAATAGTCTCATATCCTACTATTTCATAATCGCAACGAATACCCCATTTTTTTATTTCCTTCTCTATGTTCCCTTTTGTTGAAAATGGGCAAAGATAAAGCATAAAGTCAGTATCTGTATTATTCACTAGTTCTAAAGCGACTCTTGTTTTACCACTTCCCATTTTCATAAACAAAGCACCAACACGCATTTTAGAAAACTTATCAAATGCTAGTTTTTGATTTACTGTAATCATTTCATTAACTCCTTTGGTATTTCAATATCTTCTATTTCTATTCTCTTTGGTTCTTCAACCTCATAATAAGAAGATTTTATAAAATCTGTATAGTTGTCAAAATCATCTCCAACAACTTTAAAGGCTTCTTCAAAATCCTCAACATCTATACACTTTTCTGCAATCTTTTCATATTTGTTTGTTTTTCCTTTTCCGTTCTTAAAAAGATTAAAAGTAAAATCATCTGTATATAGTAGTTCGTAACTTTCACCTCTATAATATGATGTTTTCACTAATTTTGATGGATGCCAAAAAAGAAATCCTTTATATTTTGAACTCAAAGGCATTTTAACAAGGACTGATTTAACAGTCCTTGCTTTTATTTGATTTTCACATAGGTTTACGCTTTTCCATTTCATTTTCGATAACCTCAACTAACATATTTCTAAAATCTGAAAGGATATTATTGTATCTTTTCAACGTTTTAGCACCTTCTAACTTTCTTTTGTATGCCTGTACTGTTATCAACGCAAGCATTTTTCTGACCTCAACATCATATAAGATATTTAGATCGTCCATAATATCAATCATATCTTTAGCGACCTTATCATTAATTATTTTCATTTTTATTTTCCTCCTTATACTTCTTCAAAATATTCTCCGTCTCTTGTCATAGTACGGACGAATTTTTTAATGATTTTTAATAATTGTTTTCCTTCATCATTCTCTCTATAGATTGATAGATTAACTTTGTCTTCTACCCATGAACCCTCATAGTCTAAAACAATATATATTGTTTTAGTTTTTCTATAGGAACTATCGTCTACCAATCCAACTAAACATTCCCCCATGCTCCATCCGTATGATGTATTATTTAACATCATATCTTTATCAGCCATTAAAATTTTAATGGCTTCTTCTGTTGCCATTCTTTGGACTTCATTTCTTGAATATTTCATATTTCTCTTCCTCCTAATATAAATCAAATTTGGCAATCCAATTGCCATTTTCAAATACTCTTACAGAATCATAAGCGTTGTAAGGTTCTTCATGTCTAAGACTTCTAGCAAGTCCTAGCATTTGAAACGCTTCTGTTCTGTTTTCTGTTTCAAGGATTGGTTTATCCTTGATTCCTAAATTGCCACCTACTAATTTAACTTGATATTTCATTTTTTCATTCCTCCGTGTTCTCTTTCTTAATACAAGTACATTATAATATATGTATCACTTATATTCAAGGGTTTGTTTACATTTTTTACCATTTGTTAAATAAAAAAAGACACTCTATTGAGTGTCTAATTCTCCTACTTCTATGTTGCTATAGTTGCAAGGAATGTTATTTATATCACCTTTATAGAATATCAGTATATTTTGATGTGCCTTTGCTACTTTCCTTTTTTTGAATACATATCTTGCTCTTAATGGTATTGTTCCTAACTGTTCTAGTAATATGATTTCATTATATGTCATGAATCCATTTTTGTTGAAGCATTCTTTAGTGTAATCAATAAAGTTTCTATAATATCCTTTCTTGTCTCTTACATCACCAACAACGAAAATTGCAAAACGATCATTCTTTACTTTTCTGCAAGAAATATCAATTATCTTTCTATACACTTCTTTAAACTGCTCATAATCCATGTTTGATATGTCTCTTTCATCATCGCTATATACTTCTAAATCTGCGTAAGGTGGACAACTGAATAGCAAATCAACACTATCATCTTCAACGTATAAATCAGTGTTTAAACTATCGTCACATATCCATGTTGGATTCAATCCCATCTCTTGAGCATTTAATATATTCGCTTCAATTTGTTCTTTTCTCAAGTCTATTCCTGTGTATTTATATCCTAGTTTTTCTGCAACTATACCTCTTACGCTACCACCTGCAAAGCAATCAAATATACTACCTTCATGCACATTAAACCATTTATACATAACTTCACATAAAACAGGGTCAAATATGCTTGTTCCTGTTAAAGTCTTTGAACCTTGCTTTTCTGCTAGTTGCTTCAAGCCTTGACCTAATAACGCTTCATCTCGTCCAACATCACTAGAAATACCAAGACTTTTCCATGCTCTCTTTCTGTCTTGCCAATACCCTTGTCTTGTATCAAATACGCTTATTGGTGGTATTAGAAATTCATCTGTTAACTTCTTGCTTGCTTCTTCCTTAATTTCTTCTTCATCTTCATTTAAAAATGACATGTCAAAATCAAATTCCAACATGTCAATATCTTGTATGTTCATTAATTCTTGCTCCAATAGATTAAAATCATAATCACTGTTCATTGTTAACTTATTATGTATGAGCCTATAGGCTTTCTTCTGCTCCTCATTCAAATGAGAAAGCCTAATACATTCAACCTGTTCATACCCTAATTGTTTCAATGCTTCATGTCTTCCATGCCCTTCAATGATTACATTGTTTTCATCAATTGCTATTGGATCGTTGTTATTAAATTCAATTATAGATTTCTTAATCTGCTCAATCTGTTCTTTTGGGTGTTCCTTTGCGTTATTTTCATATGGTATTAAATCATCAATATTCAATACTTCTATTTCCAATAAAAACACTCCTATTATTTATTTTTTGTTCATGAATTTCAAATAATCATGTACCTCTGTTCTTAGTTGAAACATGTATTTCATTAAATCGTTCTTTCTATAACTTGACTTTGTTTCTTTTAATTGCTTTTCAACTTCTCTTATTTCTTCATAATAATCATCAATCGTTTTTAGGTTGTCTATTCCTTTCATAATGTCACCTCATGTTAATTTTATAACATATAATTTACTATTTGAATACTAAAAATCAAATATACTCATTTGCTTCATTTTTGTTTGTGATTTTTCAATATCATTTGATTTATTTAAATCATTTACATATAGCGCTATAAGTTCATCATACTTATTAAGCCAAATAGTATCGTATAATTTATTGTTTATTGTGTATATAAAGCCCTTGTGTTCTTCTATAAAATCTAATGTTTCATAAAATGCACATGTTCCATATGATTTTATCATCATATATTTAGCGTTCTTTTGAGATTTCTTAACATATCTATCCGCTAATTCAACCTCTATTATTCTATTAGGATCGCTTATTGATATGGCTATCATGATTTAGAATACTCCTTATATTCTTTTTCTGCTTTCTTTCTCCTTTTGGTTGTTTCTGTTGGTTTTAATTCGGGGTGCGTTTCAAAAATCTTTCTTCTTGCTCGTGTTACTGAACCAAATGAAGGAAAGCCATATTTCTTATGATTTAACATCACCTCGCTAAATCTATCAATTGTTGCAACATTAAAGTTAATTTCTCTATATACTGCATAAACTAATACAAAATCATCACTTCTTGTTTGTTCATATTTTTGTAAGACTTTTAAAACAATGTCTTCTGTTCTTTCTAGTTCCATATATGTATATTCCTTTCTAATCATGAAGTTGTTCTGTCAATTGTCTAAGTTCTTCTTTTGCTTTTTTATATTCCTCAATGCTACCCCAATCAGTCAATTCTTTAAATTTGTTATTAGTTTGTTCTGCTAAATCTGTCTGACCGCATTTAACTTGTACATCATAGATTTTAATAAGTTCCTTTGTTGAAAATTCGGGTTTACTTTCATCTTCGTTTTTTTCTTTATCAAGCCATTTTGGAGTTGGTTCTTTTCTAACATTGTTAGGTTTTGGCTTGTCCTGTTCTCTTGATAACCAATTGTTTATAAATCGTTTAATACCTCTTTTAGTTTTTCTTTTTGTAGGATTTGCATTTAACCACCCTTTCATTTTCCTTAATTCTTGCATAACATCAACATTGGGATATAATTCTTCATATTCATTAAAATCATTTTGAGTAACATCATATAAAGTTTTATCATTCAACGTTAATTGAATAATTGATGGTTCAATACGATTTTCTAAATCGTTTTGAACAATAATATCTTTTTCTTTATTCTTTTCTTTATTCTCTATATCTCTATACTCTATACTCTTATCTCTATACTCTTGTGTTACACCGTCTATTACATTATTGTTACACTGTAACGCTTTTTGTTCTTCTTTCTTCTTTCTCCATTCTCTTACTCTCTTAGCGCTTGTTGTTTCACTACCTACCATTTCACTAAAGTTAGCGATTGTTAAGCATGAATTTTTATCTTCATAGATTAACCCTAGTTTCTTATACAACTCTAGCGCTACAACAACAGTGTCATAATCAAAATACTTTGTATCTCTTACAATCTTATCAATGTCATAAGGTACGATCATTTCACCTATTCTTTTTTCTAAAGTGCCGTTTGTGTTTGCAGTTTTTAAACATAACATCTGATACAACACCACATATTCACAACCATTCTTTTGAGATAATAGAAAATCAATTTCATCTAAACTAAAGAAATTAGTTTTCAATTTTATCCAATAAAATCTCTTTTCACTCATTTATTTCTCCTTTTCATTGTTTGAAACGTATTCTTTAATTGCTTCATCAACGATAAACCATAGTAATTTACCACTTTTACGCTTTTCCTTATCAATTAATTCTTTAGTGCTCTCTTTAATTCTAATGACTGAATATCCTTCCATTTTTTCACCTTCTTTTTCTATAATTTTCTACTTTAATTATAGTATAATATTATTCTTATTCAAGAATATATTCACTATTTGAAGCATTAATAAATTAATGACACTTCTATTCTTGGGTTATCCTTGTCTATGTAAACATGATGCTCAATTTCATTTATGTATTTTTGGCTATCATCTTCTAGGATTTCTGTTTTAACAATGCCATCTAGAATAAACTTTGTAGCAAACGTGATATTGTCTATGTCTCTTCTTCTATTCTTCTCATACCAATCAATCTTTATTTTGATAGGGTGTTTATCAATTTTCTTGATTTTAAAATGTCTAATATAATAAATAACAATAGATTCATTATCTTTCTTCATCTTAGCACCTGCATAAGGGTTTCTCCTGTTCTTATTTGTATACTCATTCAAGCCACTTAATCTTCCGTCTATGACAAACCTTTGCATAACATCACTTCTTTCTATGCTTTTTTCTTGAATAAAAAGAGTTTTTTATATTCATGATGAAATACTCATGTTTATATAAAAACCTCTTAAAATCGAAAATATGAGCGATTTATAAATAATTCTTGTGAAACACTTCCATGAATTTTTCATGACTGTATTTCTTTTCAAACGCTTCTTGCATCTCTCTCTTTAGCCTTAAATCTAATGCTTTATTGAAATGCACTCCATAATTGCTCATGTTATGATAATCTGCTCTCAATGGAACACAACAGCCATATTCAATAGATTTCTTTCTATCTGCACTGCCATAGTATACTTCATGAATATGTATATCTTGTGTGCTTCCTGTTATGTAGCACTTCTTCATGTTATCAGTTAATAAACTATATCTTTTTTTCATTTTTTTTCAAATATTCCTTCATCAACATTTCATGATATTCTCTTTTTGTTTTCTGATATAGATAAGAGTTAACAAGAGATGCAATCCAAACAAATATCAATAATATAATCAAAATATAATCAATCATTTTTCTACCTCCTAATTTGATAGCATGATAAGCCATAATATAATCATCACTGTAATAAAAATAAAAATCATTTTTTTATCCTTTCTATGCTTCTTTCCTGTTTGCTTTCAATCCATTCTTGAATTGATGGTTCATAAGCAAAGCCCATTTTCTTTAATTCTTCAATTACAATCAAAACATCTGCAATTTCTTCATTTAGATGGTTCACTGATTCAAGCGAAACACCATATCTATAGATTTTAGAAATTGCTTGTACAAGTTCGCTTGCTTCTTCCATTGCAACAACCATCATGTAATCATTCCCATAATGATCAATCACTTTTTTTAAAGTATCATCATCAAATACTATTTCTTTATCTTTCTTCATCTCCAAATATATCCGTCCTTACTATTTTTAAATTTTCATACTTTCTAGGAGTTATTTTTTTTCTATATCTTTTATATAAGCCGTATACGCTTATTGGTTTAATTCCTAGATAATTGCCTATAACATATGCATTCCCTTCTATTTTTAATTCATCATCAATATATAAAGCATAAGTTATAGTGTTCTTTTTAAAACTCATATATATCACTCTCCATTTTAATGTCTAATTCACTGCACCAACTCAAAAGTACATCTATTAGTTTATTGCATTCTTCAACATTAAATTTACTTGAGCCTTCAAAGCACTTATAAACAATCATCTTCTTACCTTTGTATATTTCGGGTCTTACAACCTTAATGGCTCTAAATGATTTTTTTAATTCGTTTTCAATGGTTTCTAATCCCATGACATACTCATATTTAGCGTTTGCTTGTTCCAATGCTGATATATATATTTCCATATCATCTTGTTGTAATTCTTGTGCTATCTCATGGATCATAGCCCACATATAAGCGTTTTGGTTCAATGAGCGCTTTGACTTTGGTTTTTTGATTTCTAAGGAATAAAGTCCTTCTTTAAGTTCATCAACTTTCTTCTTATCATAGAAATGTTGAAATGAGAAAGTTATCTCAACATTTCCCATTTCATCATATTCTTTTCTTATGTAATTACCATTAACTTTTATCATATGTTTCAACAACCCTTAAAAAAATAACAAATAATATAATGCTTGTTGCTCTGCTATATGCAAGATTCAACAAACCACTAGCATATTTATAAACCATGTTGATAATGGAATATTCTATGTAATAACAAGTGAACATGAATATTCCAATTACAACATGAAAGATTATTAATTTTAGTATATTTTTCATTAAATAATTAACTTTTTGAAGCATTAGAATTGCATATCATCTTCTTGAAGTTCATAAGAGTCGAGAGGGTCATTTAAATTATTGTAGTTGTTATTAATTTGTGGTTGTAGATTATTGCTTGAATTATTTGTGTTAATGAACTCAACTCTATTACATAATACATTAACAGTTTTTCTGTTGTGTCCGTCTTTATCCACATATGATCCTGTTTGTATGCTTCCTTCAATTGCAACTTTTGAGCCTTTATGACAGTATTGTGCAGTGTTTTCAGCAATCTTTTCCCAACAAACACAATCAACAAAGTCTGCTTCATCATTGTTATATCTATTCAATGCTAAAGTAAAGTTAGTTACGGCTTTTCCGTTCCCTGTTCTTCTTAGTTCGGGGTCTCTTGTCATATTACCCAAAAGAACTACTCTATTTATGCTCATTGCTTATTCTCCTTCAATTTAATTTCAATCATCTTTTCTAACACATTCTTATAATTATATCTTTCTGCTTGTGTCATTGTGTTGACATCACTCTTGTTATTGTTGAATTTATTAATAAAATGTAATGCCCCTTCACTTTTCACATCTACACCTAGATTAAATAACTCTTCTACTCTTTTATCAATTTCACCTAATAATGTAGCCTGTTCAATTCCTACTTGTTCATAATTATTAATGTTTTTTGATTGATTGTTATTTGTTTGCTTTTTTTCTTGATATTCTTGCGTATCAACGTCTTTTGTATCATCAATACAGAATAATCCATTTAAAGCGTATTTTCTAGCGTATGAACTAGTTGCGCCTGTTACTTGTGCGCTATCCATACCTTTCTTATTTTCGCTTTCTCTAGCATATGCACATGCATATACTTCTTCTTGTGTATCAATATCAATAAGACTCACTTTTGCTTTAACATAAAAGCGCTCACCAATTTGTGAAACATAATCATCAATCAATACAACTGCACCATATTTTAAACATAACGGCTTGATTGCTTCTAGAATATCCTCACAACTTCTATAGTTGTAGTTTCCAAATTTGTTATATTGGTTCTTTGGCGCTTTCAATTCATTTTGAATAGATAGCAACTTAGAATAAATACTAATTTTCTCTTCCATTATTCATTCTCCTTCGCTTCTTTAAATGATTCTTCCTTTTCTTTTGAGTACATTTCTAATAGTTCGGCTCTGTAATATGTAATGAAATCATCACGAGACATTGAATCTGGAATATCTCTATAATTAATCTTTCTTTCTAACCAATTATCGTATGAAGTGAAGTTATAAGTATCTGCTTCTTCATCATATTTACAATCCACGTGATTCCAAGAATATACAACTTCTTTAAATACTTTTTTCTTGCCTTCCCTTATCATTAACGCATCAATCGGACTTACGCTCTTTTCTTTTGTCTGAACTTTAGGAATGTTATTCTTTAAACGTTCATTTTCTAGTTCTAAAACATCAATATAATCATATAAATCTAAAATATCATTTACTAATTCTTGTCTTTTAATCATTTTCTTTTTCTCCTTCATCTAATCCTTTTAATTTTCTATAGAATGGGCAATATTGAGCAACGTTGCAGTACTCTTCACATTTCTTGTTTTCTCCTTCACGCTTTTCAATGTAATGCTTATCATCATTTACACCTTTCCACTCCATGTAGTCCTTTGCTTCTTCTTCGCTGTCAACTACTCTTAAGGCTCTCTTATTACCTTTCTTCATTACTGCGAATTTATTGCCTGTAAACCATCTCTGTTCTTCATTGCATGGCTCTAATTTTTCGGTATCTGTATTTTCTGCCACTGAAATATCAATGAATTTTTCAATAATGAATTTTTCAATATCTTCAAAATCTTTTTCAGTAAATTCAAATTGCACTCTATAAACAGGCAATTGTGGGTAACTGCTATCCAATTTTGCCTTAGTTTTAGAGTGATCCTTTAAGAATGCAACTATTTCACCCTTATCACACTCGAAGCCAATTTTTTTTAGCATCCACGCATACATTAACAACTGCTTCTTGTAATCTTCCCAATCGTTATAAATGACCTTCCAACATGTAGCCGTTTTATAATCTGTTACGGTTTTAGTCGCTTCATCATATAAATCAAAGATTCCACTTAATTTATATCCGTTGATATCAACAACTAGATAATTCTCTTTTAATTGTGAATCCTCTTCTTGAGCATTCTCTAAAATGCTATGAACTGCACTACCAAAAAGCGCCCAAATCATATCAGATACATCTTGTTCAATATAATCTGCATATCTTCTTTCAAGAACATTTTGACATGCTCCTTTTAATAAAGCCGTAACGCTATACTGTTTAGGCTTGTACGTGTATTCTCTTGTCACTGCATCAACAAGAGGTTTAGGTAAATTCATTTTATTTGTAATCTTCATATTCATTCTCGCTTTCTACTAAATCAAATAATCTTAATGTATTTTCTGTTTTGAACGTTCTTTCAAAATTATTCAAAAATTGTTGAGATGGGTTTTTCTTTCCTGTCTCAATCAAACAAAAGAAACTTGTTGCAACTCCTAGTCTTTTGGCTACATCTGTTTGAGTTAGTCCTCTTCTCGCTCGCCATGCTTTTAATTTGAGTCTTTTCATATTCTTTCACCCCTTTTCTTGTCTACTATTTGAAGCGTTTGCTATAAAGCATGATTTACTCATGCTTTTCAATTATCCTTTTTTGCGATTTTCGATTTTTAAAATCAATTCTTGTAATTCTTTTATGTGTCGCTTTTCGATTATGATATTTTCTTTTATTAAAAGGTTTTCTAATTCATCAATAGTTTTATGTATTTTTTTCATATAATCGCCTCTATCTATTTAATATCAAATTGGATAATTGACTCAATTTTCTTAAATTGTAATTATTATTATCTCCTTTCTACTATTTGAAGCAATTTCTAACTTCTTAAGACAATATTATTTTACAATAATTTTAAATGTTTGTAAATAATTAAATTAACCAATAGTATAATAATTTTACTATTTGAATACACTATGCTATATTTAAGTTATAAAATAAAAAAGGAGTGCTATTTGTTGAAGATTCAAAAAAGTATTAATACAAAGGATATAGGAGCGAAGATAAAACATTTAAGAAAAATGCGATCAATGACACAAGATGAATTAGGTGTTGTCTTAGGTGGCTTGTCTAGAGGGCAAATATCTAATCTAGAGACAGGAAGAAGGAATTTAAACATTCATCAGATTAAGACTCTTGCAGATTATTTTAATGTATCCTTAGAAACATTAGGACTTGTTACAAATGAGATTGAAACCGTTGATTTATTGGAACGTGCAAGAATGATATTTGAGAATGAGGTCATACCACTAGAAGAAAAACAAGAACTGTATGAAAGTGTGATGAAACTGTATCTTGAAGCAAAAGAACAAGCAAAAAAATGAGAAGCATTGTATACGCTTCTCATAACCATATGTTTTTCTTATCTTTTTTTAATTTCTTGATTTCATCTTTTGAATAAAATAATGCTTCATCTTTGAATATTTTGTTACAAGTATCATATAGATTTTTTAGGTTCTCTTTTGTTTGTATTGATGGGTTTATGAAGTTTATTGTTGTATTGCCTATCTGCACTTTTACCACCTCAAAGATATGTATGTTGTGTATCAATCATTTATGTATGAATACTTTATAATTAAATATTAACTATTTGAATACTTTATTACAATAAGGAATGAATATAAAAAATATGACAATTACACCAATTTTTGAAGAAATAGATTTAATGCTACTAAGGAAATCAAGAACGGACGACACAAAAGAACCAATAGAAATAACATTGAAAAGACATGAGGAACAATTACAAGAACTCTCTATAAAGACAACAGGAAAGCCAATAAAAGAAGAAAATATATATAGGGAGATTGTATCGGGTGGAGAGAATATAAAAGACAGACCCGATTTTTTGAGATTATTAAGACGGCTTGAAAATGGAAATATAAAGCGTGTTTGGTGCATGGATCCCGAACGTTTAAGTAGAAGCGGAATATATGGTGCAGGTGATGTTTTAAAGATATTTGATATTACTAATACATTGATTGCAACCATTGAGCAGATTTATGACTTAAAGAATCCAATGGATAAGAAATACTTAGAAATGCGTATGATTCAATCAGCAGAGTATAGAAACTATTCAAAAGATGTAATGAATAGAGGTAGACATAAATCTGTTAGAGATGGCTATTATATTGGTAGTTCTGCACCTTTTGGATATAAAAGAAAGCAATTGCCACAAGAAAAGAATAGATTCATACTAGAACCTCATGAAGATGAATCAATAACAGTTAAATTGATGTTTGAAATGCTTCTTGAAGGTGTTGGAACATCTAACCTAGCCAATCATTTAAACAAGTACAAATATAAGGCACGCAAGAATGAGTTTTGGACTCCTGCAATGGTTAGGAATATAGTAACATCAGAAGTCTATTGTGGCTATAACACATGGGAAAAATTCAAGACTGTTGAAGAAATTATTAATGGTGAGATAGTAAAGAAAAGGAAATTAAATGAGGATTATTATATATACAAAGGCAAGCATAAAGCATTGATAAGTGAAGAAGAATTTAAGCACGTTCAAGAGATATTGAAGTCACACCCTTCTTCTAAATGCAGTTTAAATAAAAAGCCTTCAAATCCTCTTGCAGGAATCATGATATGTAAGAAATGTGGTAGGCACATGGTAAGAAGACCATACACCGAAAAGCATTTAAAACATGGGTATAGAAAATATAAATATGATAAACAGGAACTATTAGACTTTATGAGAAAATCAAAAGAGGATAGCAAACTTTCATTAACTCAAATTGCTAAGAAAATGAACGTATCAACAGATACTGTAAAGGGTTGGTTTCCTACTAAAATAGAAAGATTCTATGATGGTAAGAATTTGAGTGATAATTGGTTTAAACTGAAAGAAGTGCTAAATATTCAAGAAACAAAATGGGATAAGATAATAACCACTTATAAGAAGAAAGTAAAACAGAATGATAGTTTAATATGCATTACACCATTTTGTGATAATGTATCTAGTGAATTACAACTAGTTGAAAAAAGGCTCTTACAAGCCTTAGAAATACAATTAAACGACTTTAAATATTATGTTGATAATTATGAGCAAGAAATAATAAAAGAAGCAAAAGACAATGCTAAAACATTAAACAAGATAGAAAAGCAGATTGAAGAATTAAAGAAGGAATTGAAAAATTTAAGAAGATCGTACAATAGAGAAGAATTTACATATGATGAATATGTTGAGGATAAAACAGATATAGAAAACGAATTAAAAGAGATTGAACAAACAAAAGAAGAAATATTAAAAGACACTAACCAAGATAAAATAATGAGATATAAAAAAGGCATCCCAATATTAGCGGATACCCTAAAAAAATATGACACGCTAAGTATACAGGAAAAGAACGAATTGTTAAAGGATATTTTCATAAAGGTTGAATATGAAAAAAATGAGGGTGGGAGATGGAACAAAGAAGCAATTGATAAATTCACGCTCACACCTTACTTAAAAATCCTAACAAACGAATAAAGCAAAAAAAGAAACCCTTGATTTTAAAGGGTTTTTTTGTTGGGGTTTATCACCTATATATAAAATGTGTGTACTCTTACGTATATTCATTATATAAATGATTTACACAATAAAAAAAGAGTGCCTAGCACTCTTTTATAAACCACACTTTTCCATGATCTGCTTTCACATCTCTTTGTAGATATACATAATATGCTCCATGTAATGTATGTGCTATATCACTTGTGCTACAGTCATATGAGTAGATATTGAAATCTCCATCAATATGCATTACATATTCAGCATTTTTTGGTTCTTCTGTTGGTGTATCAGAAATTAATACATCAGTATCTCCATCACCATATCCATTGGAAATATTAAATTGAAAACTATCATTTCCAACTTTCACACTACCAACATCACTATAAGTTTTTACTACCTTAAACGGCTTAATCTCTTTCAAATCCTCATTTTTAAGGATTTCAATATATGTATGAGTGTCAGCAAGAAAACAAATCCCACTTTGAATGATCCAACATAATCTTCCATCAAAATTATTATTTTTGATTTCATCAAAATTAATAATTTCAAAATTTGGAATAAGTTTTAAATAATCTAATGTGTTGAGTGTTGGTTTCTTACCAATACTTAAATCATATAGGCAACAGAAGATGTCAGCATTTTCTTTTTTTCCTTCTCCAATTACCATAATAAAATCATCATTAACTCTGTAAGTATTCATATTCTTTTCTCCTTAGGGGGTTACCCTTTTCTTTCTACAAGTACATTATACTATATGTAATACATATAATCAACCCTTTTTTAAACTTTTTTTAACAAAAATAAAAAGAGTGAATTAACACTCCTTAAAATACGAAAGTATAGCCTTTATACTCATTATTTACTTTTTCTAGTTCAGCGCTCATTTCATCAAAGATTTTTGTAAGTCCTCGCATAGAGTCAGCGTCTAAACCAACCAACTGCATGAAAGTTAAGCGGAACTCAACAGGATAAACTTGATTGATGTTCAAATTTTCATCCTTTAATTGAATTCTAGCAATTCTATATCCAAAGCCATTTTTGAATAAGCACATGTCTAACTTATCAGTTAAATCGTGCTTGATTGCACTTACTTCTTTAAATGTTAATGTTCTTAATAATTCTTCGTTTGTCATAATTAATCTCCTTTAGGGGGTTGCCCTTTCTTCTTTGCATACTCATTATACTATGTATCACATATATAATCAAGCGCATATAGCAAATTTTTATGATTTTTTTTCAATAAAAAAAGCACTTGTTAGTGCTTTGCTCTTTCTGCTCTTAATAGTAGTTTTAACTCATTTATTTTCTTTTTTTGACTGATACACATTTCTCTATATCTTTGAGCATCTGCATCATTTAGAATACCACTTTTCTTGTATTCTTTATTTCTTTTCTTTAGATTCCTATTTTCATATTTTAATTTTTTAATTTCGTTTTCTAGATCTCCTATTTCATCTAAAAGACCATCATAGTCTTTTTCTAATCGTTCTACATATTCTTTGTAATACTTATATTTTTCTGTAGTAACGATAGCGTTTATTTCTTTATCGTTATACTCCATATTATAATCCTCCGTATTCAATTAAAAGATATGAGTTTACCAAAAACGCTATTGGTAAACCAATCATGAATAATAATGATGTGAGACAAATATCAAAATCTTGAATGCACGCCATCATAATAAATATTATTAGATTGATCGTAAGAAGTAGGTTTGTCACCCACTTCTTGAATCTTAATTTCTTCATACTTTTTTACCTCCTTACATTCCTAAGATTGAAGCAAATAAATCGTCTTCGTTTGCTTCTTCAAACTCCTCATAATGACTATAAGGAATTCTGCAAAATTCACAATGAGCCTTATAGCCCTTATAAGCATCTTTCATGATTGAGTATAATTCATCATGTAGTTCCTTATATGTATCTTGTAAGGCTTTATATTCCTTTTCTGCTACTTCTCTATCTGTAGCAAGTGCTTCTCCAAAGTCACTAATGTCACATTCCCAATAGTTAGAAACCTGTTTTTTTAGATTGTCTAATTTGCTTTGACAATCTTTAAATTTATAAAAGTTTTGAAGTTCAGTATCTTCTAAACTTTTTACATCTTCAAGCAGAAACTTATATTCTCTGTTGATAGCACCTTTTGGTCTATCAAAACGAATTGCATCACAACTAGATGCTAATTGTGGAAATTTATTTTTAATTCTTTCCACATCTTCTTTTATTTCTTCAATTGACATTTCTCTGATCTTTTTCATCATATTTGTTTACCTCTCTTCTTTACAAGTAAATTATATCATATGTGATACATATATACAAGCCTTTTTTAACTTTTTTAACAAAAATAAAAAGAGTGTTTTATCACTCTTTTTTTAATTTGTTACCCAATTAATTCGTTATCAACATAATATCCATCTTCAATATATTCATCTAGAATTATCTTAAAAACTTTGCAAATGATATTCATATATTCTAAATCATTAGCAATATCTTCTAGATCCTGTTTTGTTGCTCCATCGGGAATAACATCTGCCCATTTCCAATAAGCCTCCTCATTATTTAATGAACTAATAATTGTGTTCATAGCCTGTAATAATTCATATTTTTTCATCTTCTTTTCCTCTCTTTCTATATCTACATTATATATGTATTACATATATAAATCAAGCGTATTTACCAATGAATTGCATATTTTCAAAATATGAAAATTCTAATATATGTTAAGAAACACATTGACATTTCTATGTATTACATATATAATTGTAAGTGTAGAAAGGGAGTTCAAAGGAACTCATAAGGAAAAGAAAAATGGAAAGAATTGAAGAAGTTAGTGTGCTTTCAAAAGAATTTTATGACCTTTTAGTAGACAGGGCATTGTTATGGGGATTTAATGTCAATTACTATGAAAGTGTTGATGAATATGAAAAGTGGCTAAAAGGTTGGGAATGTAAAAATATTGAAAACGTTCAACGTTTTAATTCAAAGTACGATAAAGTACTGCATAGAACAGAAAGCGTTGAATCTGAAAGTGGTGAATGTATTGCACGTAACGATTATTACGAATGCTATTACAATGACACATTAGCAGATGTGAAAGAAGTATGGTTTATCAAAAAACGAAAAGAATTAGAATAATAAAAAAGAGTGATAAAACACTCTTTTTTTATTTAATCACATTCAATTAACAACATTATAGTAATAGTGACAACCTAATAAATGCGATTAAAAATGAGCATAATTTCAATCGCAAATATTTTCGTCCACGTTATTTTCAATCACAAATAAAAAAGAGTAGTTTTATAACTACTCTTCGTTAGTGATTTCTAACTTTGTTTCAACTTTTCCAACTCGTGATTTTAAATCATCAATCTCTATACCATGCTTTTCTAGTCTTTTGTTCTGTACTGCTTCATCTTCTTTAATGTGCTCAATGCAACTGTTTAACTTTTCAATGACTATTTTTAATTCATTGATTGGCTGTGTAAACTTATTGATAATTGCAACAAAAGAACCTAATGTAATCAATGCTAGAATAGCATTGCCAATAAACTGTGCTTCATTCATATGAACACCTCTATTCTTTGTTGATTACTTGTTTAAACGCTTGATGTAATCCTGTTGATGCTAAGCCACTGAATAAGCCACCTAATAGAATATCGGGTGTGAAACTCATATTGATCCATACATTTAATACAATTCCTAGGACTGCCATAATTAACGGAATGTATTTGTTATCAATCTTAGGAATGCTTGTTTTAATGACAAACCCAACACATAAACAAATGCCAACAATCACACATACTAAATAATTAGTTAAAAAATCTAAACTCATGCTTAATACCCCCTTTACAATGTGATAGTTCCTATATTTGTAACCGTATTATCTACGTCTACAGGCTGATTTACAAAATTACCCATAAGCAACTGTTTTCCACTTGCTTTAATGCTTGTACCACTATTTATATTAATTTCGTTATATAGTACCTTTTTGCAAGAATAGCAACCATAACATGTGCCTGTTGCATTCTCGATATTAAATTTACTATTTGAAACACTCTGACAAGCATAAGCACCATATAATGTACCATAAGCACCATTTATATATACATTGATATTTTCATGGTTGCCACCATATAAACTATATATAGTTTGTGAACTACTTTGTACTGCTTTTATATTAGCGTTCTTGATAGTCACGTTATCTGTACAACTCATTACTGCTAGTGTTGTATCAGTTAAAGTTATGTTTGGTATAGTCGCTCTTGAAAAGTCAACTATTACTCTTCTTTTTGATGTTGTATCACTATTAAAATCAAATACATGATTATCAATAGAAGAAGCAATACCTAACGTTCCATTGACTGAAATATACAATTGTGAATTATCTTGAACGCTTGCATAATCACCAACCCCATTCAAGAAGTTTTTGACCATTGTTGATAATGTTTTATTGTCATTATCTCCCGTTGCTTCATATACATATTCACCAATCGCATTAACTTTTTTTTCTAATGCATCAACTCTAGTTACTGTACTTTCTGCAACTGTTCCCTCAACACATTTTTTATTTACAAACTCTATTCTTGTACCGATTCTATCCAATTCATTTGTAAATATAACTTGTGTTCCTTGAGCGTTTATACTAAATTCATCTTTTGCTAGTACAAAGCCATTTACACGAATTTCTAATACATCAAGAGAATTGTTTACAAAGTTGATTGTGCTAGGTATCGTGAAAGTCTTTTCACCTTGTGCAACTGTTGCGTATATTGCTTTATATTCTCTATAAAGGTTTGCTGATTTAACAGTATCCTTGATAGTATCGAACCATATATCAAAGTCACTTTTCTGTGTTGTCTCCCAATTTGTGAAACTCTTGCTTGTCTCATTGATAAATGTATCTTGAGCATCTTTATATTGATTGAATAATGTTGTTGTATCAAACTGCTCAATTAGTCCGACAATCCAACCACAAACATCATTATTTGATCGTGTATCTTCAATCATTGAATTTGTAATTGATGTTGTATTCTTATTCACAATGATATTTGCTAAACATATCTCGTATGTTGTTTCATCTCTTGTTAATGATGGCGGTGTAGGTGTTGAGGATAATTCGCCTTCCAACAATTTAACGTGTGTTAAACGTGTGCTATTGTCTCTTGAGATTACAATTCTATCAATCCTATTCAAGATTACATCACTTGAAGGAATATCAATTGTATAATCCTTATCAATCTCAAACCAATTATTTCCTACCTTGCCTCTACCCGATTTAACAATAACCTTCATTCCTGTACTTCCAACAATCTGACAGGCATCTGAAACCGTTGCAAATATTCCATTATCGGAAATCAAGCCTTTGAAATAGTCATTAACCTGTTCTGCCGTATATGTTCTATCGGGTTCATTATCAACCATAATTGCATTGAAAAATCCACTATTTAATTCAATCATCTATTGCACCCCCTTCTATAATCCAAAAGTTAAAACTGTCTGTTTTCCGTTCTTGTCATAACTCTCTATCACTTCTATAATTCTAGCATTTATATACATATTATTCCATTTAGTTTTCATAATACTCACAATATCACCAATGTATATATCGCCATTTTTTCCATATGTATATCCACTCAATGAAACACTGCCATCAAAAGCCGTTGTTATTGTTGTAAGGTTTTCTAATCCTTCCTCTAACATCTGTTCTTTTATTTCTGCTTCTGATATTTCACCGTTGTTTGTAGACATGTTTCTTTGGTCAACCCATAACTCAAAGCGTTTCAATCCTTTAGGCTCAATACCATTATAGGCTTTCACTATTCTTCTATCAATTCCTTCTCCTTCACCTGCTACATAAGCAATGTTTTTTAATGTTGAAGTCTGATATACATAAGTTACTTCTTTTAAATTGTCATATTCATCACTGAATATAACCCATGGATTCTCATTCTGTGCGTATGACCTATCAATACCTTTATACATTTCATAGTATAATTCATCATCTCTTAAAGGCATTCTAAAGCCTATTCCTTTAGATTCACATATTTCTTCTATCTTATCTAAAAGGTTTGCTCCTGTTATCTGTATTTCTATCTTTTCATCTATTGAATTATCAATAGCGCCTAATTTTACAAAACTGATATTTCTATTGGTATCTGTTGCATTGATCATATTCATTTCAATTAGATTTCTACATTGATATTGAGCGTTACCACTCAAGATGGTTTGTTGAGATACAACCCTGCTATTCAACACATAACCCTCTGCAAATTTTCCTGTTACTTTTATCTTGTCTCCATCTTCTGTATTGCTTACTATCTCATAATCCTCAATGATTCCAACATTGTCTTCATCATCATCTCTTACAACATACAAGCCACTCTTGATTAATGATAGATAATAATCTGTAACTGTTGTATGTAGTTCAAAATCACCACTCTTATAATATCTAGTAGCCCATATCAATTCAGCGTTTTCAATCAATCCTAATCTTTCAAAATTCTCATTCTCTATAATTACATCCATAATTATATACCCTCATAGTTTGAATAATATTTGAAATCAATATCAATATATTCATTCCCACTTTCAGCAGAATATGTAAATACATTATCTCCTGTTTCTAATTGTAAGAATTTGCTACCTTTTTTCAAGTAGTTGAATATATTTGTTTCAACTGCATTCCTTATTAGTTTGACTCTCTTGTTATTGATATGAGTTGTAATTAAAATCGTATCTCCTTTCATCATTATGAAAGGTCTTTCAGCAGTTCCAACCCCTATATATTCCTTTGTATCACGATTGTATATAGTGGGATTTATAACTTCTCCTCTTGCAGATATTTCAATAGTCATACCACTTGAAACATTACCTTCATTAATTAGGTTTAGAATGCTTATCTGCGAATATATGCTGAATGGTCTTGGTGTGACTGTATAGAAAGGAAAATAGAATTTAGGTGCAATTATATTCATGTTTATTAAAGTCTCTTCTAAGTCCTTAAAAAATGGATTTGGACATAATATAGAAATCTGACATGTAGTAAGCATGCTGAATTGATCGGGTTCATTGCTTTCAACATATCCATCAATCCAAACTTTCTTGGTGTTTGTCTCAAAATACAGTTTTACATTTTCCTTGTTAGGAAAGTATTTATATAATGCTAGTCTGTTTTCTTCAACATATCCTTTTATAACTAGATTAATCACAATGTTTCTTGTGCCTATTCTAGAATGTACAAAGTCTGCGCCATCTTCTATATTGTCACTCATTGCAATATCAGCAGAGGGTGGGTTAAGCCCTAGAACTGATTCAAGTTGATATTTGTTTTCATCATCTGTCAAACATAACTGTTTTCCTTTTGGATTTTCAACTGTTATCTTTATCATGACTTAACCCCTCCTTTTAATAAGTTTCTGCTCTGTCTGTAAATGTCTAATGTGCTTAATGTCTTAGGTGATGTTATGTATTGGTTGAATGTGTTGTTGACTGTTTTACTATTTGAAACGTTATTGACATTTGAAGCCCCATTAATAACTCCTAAGCCTTTCTTGACATCTTGTAATTCTTCATTAACAATCTTTCTGATTGTATTAACAGGTGAAATGATTTCGTCCTGTGTAGGGTTATCACCAACCATAGCCAAGAATGGATTATTCTTTTTAGCAAGTCCACCTTGAGCAAGTCTTGGTAGATTGAATGTGTTTAATCTCTTTAAATTAATTCCTGGAACATCGTTTATTTTTCCAATCAAACTATTGATAGCATTGATAGGAGAGTTTAAAACACTTTCTGCTGTTTTCAATACTGCATTGATAGCACTCTTAAATGCTCCCCCAACTGCCTGTCCTACTTTCTGCCCTATATTTGTAAATACTGATTTAATAGTGTTCCATATTCCACTAAAGAAACTGCCAACCCCACTGAAAGCGCTCTTGACTGCACTCCATGCACTTTGAAAAGCACCACCAAACCAACTGCTTACAGTGTTAAATACACCTTGGATACCACTCCATACACCACTAAAGAATGATGTAACACTGCCCCATGCACTTTCTATTCCTTTTACTGCACTATTGAAAGCACTTGTAAACCATGAAGCAACAACATTATAAACGCTGACTATTCCGTTCCATATTTTTGTAAAGTAACCCACAACACCATTCCACACGTTTTGTATTCCATCATAGGCACTTTGGAATACATCTGTAAGAAATTCAATAACGGGTGTGAATATTGAAACGATTTTACCCCAAACAAATTGGAATATTATAACCATATTATCAAACGTTATTTTTATGTTACTGAATATAGTCCCAAATATGCTATTGAATAACTCTATAGCAGGTGAGAATACTGTAACAATGCTTGTGTAAACATTTGTGAATACTGCAACTAATCCATTCCAAATTCCTTCAATCGTTGAAACAATTGAACTGAATAAATCACTAAAGAATGAACCTATAGAAGAAAATACACCCATGACACCACTTAACAGTGTACTAAAGAAATCAACTAATCCACTCCACACGCTTGTTATTAAATCCCAAGCACCACTAAAGAATGAAGTGATACCATCAATTGCTGTTTTACACGCTCCTACTATCGTATCCCATACACCTATCCAAAACTTTCTGAATCCTTCTACATTGTTCCACAAGTAAATGAATGCTACAACCAACCCTGCTATTGCACTTGCAATTAATACATATGGGTTCAATGCCATTGTTCCATTCAATAATGCAAATGCTTTTTGAACACCACTTATAAGTCCTTGAATTGCTAACGCTCCTGCCAATACCCCAAAAGCCGTTGCAACACCTGCTACAATTGGGGCTATAACAGTCATGTTGTTAATGACAAACTTCAACAAATCGGTCAAGATAGGTTCTAATGTGTTTACGATAGGTTGAATTAGATTGACCTCAAGTGTTTTACCTAATTCTGTCCATTGACTTGCTAAGTTATCGTACTTAACATCATCAACTTTCTTCATAGTTCCCTCGACATTACTGTATGTATCATTAACATCATTCAATGAAGAAATAACCTTCATTGCGTTATCTTCACCAAGTGCGCTCCATGTGTCACTTGCAACCGTCAATAACTCTTGTTTATTTCCTGCTGTCGCTAAATCATTAATGATTGATTTAAATACATCTGCTTGTGTTGCTTTTCCATCTTTCCATGATTTAAATAAATCCTGTGTCTTAGTTGAGAAGTTATCCATCTGATCCTCAAAACGTCCATCAACCATAGAAATACCGATTTCCTTAACTAAGTCATTCACCTTATCAAGGTTATACGCTCCACTGTCAACACCGTTTTGTAAGATAGTAAACATTTCTTCTGCACTAAATCCTGCTTGTCCCCATAACTGTGAGTATTCGGCAATGTTATCGCCTAATTCATCAGACTTATTCAAACCATTTTGAGCGCCTTTAGCGATTAGGTCAAAGGCTTCATCAGCACTTACCCCCATGTTTTCCATTAACCCTTGCACACCTCTAAGCGTTTCATTGAAATCCATTCCAAATGTATCTTCCAAAACAATAAGATTCTTTGTCATGTTCTTGATTTCTTCTGAACCTAAATCCATATTAGAAGTCTGCTGTTTCACTAGTGAAATCTTCTGTGCTAGGTCTTCCCAACTTTCACCATAGTTATTTTTATAAAGGTCATCCATCACATCTTTAAAATCTTTCATTTCGCCATTGGTTGAGCCTGTTGATGCTTGTAATTGGTCTAGTGCCTTTCCTCCTTCTGTCGCTAAATCCTTGAAGGCTTGTATGGCTTCTTGAATAACCTTACTCGCTAAATCTGCAACGACATCTTTTAATACCGTATAACCATCACTAGAGTTTTCTGCTTCTTTTCCTGTCTCTTCTAATGAGCCACCTAATTTATTCGCACTGCCTTTTAAGTCGTTCATGGTTTCCTTGTTCTTGTCAAGGTCTCCATTTAAACTAGTAATCTTTGATGCAAGGCTTTGCGCTTCGTTTGATGTTTCACCAAATTCAAGGCAAGCATTCATGTAAGCAGTCTTTAATTCCTTAATCTCTTTTTCTTGATCGTTTATTGTATCTTCAAGTTTTTCAAGAGATGTTCTTGTATCAACGCTTTCTTTTTCAACATCATTCAAAGCATTTTCATAATTGCTTAATTCTTTCTTTGTCTTATTGATAGAAGCCTGTTGATTCAAGATTGTTATATTAAGATTTTCAGACGCTTTTTTATTTCTTTCCTGTTCCTTAACAGTTTGATTCAATTCTTTTTGAAGGTCATTAAGATTACCTTTTAGCGCTTTTGATGCTTCGGAATTTTCTCCTGTCGCTTTTACACTTTCATCATACTGTTTTGTTAATTCTACAATCTGCTTTTTTAGGTCTTCTGCATGCTTCTCTGCTTCTTCTTGAGCCTTTGAATATTCTGCTTGTTCACCTTTTAAAGCATTCAACTTCTTTTCTTGCTGTTCAATTATAGAATTAAGTTGTTTGATTTTTGCTTGAAGCCCATCTGTAGACTTTGACCAATCGTCCATCTTTGAACTTGCTTCTTTAAATTGAGCATTCGCAAGTTTTATCTGTTTATTTGCTTCTGTAATGCCCTTTTTAAAATCGGATATGTCAACTTTAAACTTTGTTGTTACCTCTTTAGCCTTACCTTTTGCCATTTATACCCCCCCTTTCTACGTTAAATCCATCCTCCTGTTCCTCGTTTTCCTGTTACATTTCTTCTTATGTGTCTTGTTCCATCACTTTCAACAGTCTCATTGCTGTATTTATTGCTATCCTTAATTAATCTAATAAGTCTAAATACTTCTGTTGCTCTTTGTTGCCTTACGATAAACGGATTTAAAGAAGGATACATTTCACAAATACTATTAGTTAGTTTATATAATGTTTGTGGTACGGGGATATTATCATCTATCCCCTCATCACGTTTTTTGATCCATCACTAAACTGTTCCATTGCAATTTTTAAGATACCAACAACAACGGGAATTAATTCCTTTACTTTGATACATTTCAATTCTTCATCACTCAAGCCATAGAACACATCTTTCAATAATGGCTTTAATTGATTCATTGTTTTCATGACCATTTTCAAAATCTCGTTTGTATCATTCATATTTTCAACATCAAAGATTGTTAGAATATCTTCAACTGTTCCATACATCAAATCATATTCATCTGTCTTATATGTCTTAACAATTTCTCTTTTTCCTGTTTCTTTGTCTCTTTCTTTTCCATAAATATTTAATACTAGTTCCATATTTTTCTCCTTTACTAAAAAATAGATGGAGACCATAAGAGGAATTGTAATTCCACTTTCCCCATCTATTTACTATTTGAATATTTCAGTTTAAACGCTTGGTTGCACTTTTTTGAATGTAGATAATGTGTCGGGTGTCTGCACTTTATCAAACCATGTTGATAAATCAATTGTGCTTCCATCTGGTTGAACATCTTCTAATGCAACGTATGTTTTCTTTCCACCATTGCTAAACTTATGAGTTGTTGCAATACCTGTATAAACTAATGAAAGATTATTAGAATCTGTACCACCATTTTTTGTTGTGTTAGTTTCATCGGGAATAGCAAACGTACCCTTTAAAGACCATTTATATGTCTTAACTCCACTTGTTACTTCTGTCACATAACCAACTGCAAAGTATGGATTTTTTACATCTCCACCGCCCAAAATTGCTCCTGTTGTTTTATCAACATCTTGTCCTGTTAGTTCTGCTAACAATGCTAATGGTAAATGGTCAATTGTAAACGTTCTTGTTTCTGCTCCCTGTCCTTTTAATACCAAAGCAGGGTTATTGTCATAGTATTTAGTTTCACTAGACTGTTCTACTGTTACTCCAACTTCTGCAAGTCCTGCTAACTCTTTGACTTCTCCTGTTGTGTAAGTTTCAGAATCATCTTTTGTAATCTTTGCATAAACTAGATTCTCACAACCTCTATATTCTGCAACTTCTGCTTTTGCCATATTTAATTCCTCCTTTTTTCTATATTTGCTTCTAGATATTTTCCTGTGTGATTAGGAATATCGCTATAAGTATCTGTAGGCTCTTCATCAATATTAAAGCCGTTATTTTCTAATAGTTCGACTGCCTTATTCATTGCTTCATCAACAAGTTTTATATCATCACTAAAGAATTGTATTTGATAATAATAAGTAATTGAATGGTGCTTATTGTCATAATAATCATCTCTTGGATTATCCCAATTCCAATAAGTAAAGAACGCTCTAGGACATTCTTCATCTGCTTCTATTGTTCCTTGTTTGATAACCTCATAGCCAACTTTTTCAAGTGTCTCTATTAATAACTCGTCCATTCAATCACCTCTCATTGCTTTTGATATTGCTTCAAAGATAACATCTTGTTGAATCTCTGCAACTTTTTCTTTTGTCTTGTTTCCTTCTAGAAGTGTTTTAAGTCCTTTGACTGCTCCGCCTTTTCCACCTCTAATAAGGAATATTGGAACAGGTGAATTATCTAGATTAAACCCAATATCAACAGCGCATGTCTTTCCTGTCCATTGTATATTAGGTTCTCTGATAATCTGCTTTATTGAATGCTCTCTATCTTTTGTTGAGTATTTACCATGTGCAGGCAAATTTGATTTATCAAGTTTCTTTTCAATTAATGGTGTTATATATTCATGCGATTTACTTAAGGCTTCTTCTGTTGCTTCTTCAACATTTCCATCAACCTTTTTCAAATCGTCTAACATGTTATTGATCTCTTCAAAGTCTATACTGAATTTATGACTAGCCATTACATTTTTCCTTTTATTCTCTGAACCTTGAATTTAACATATTGATTCTTCATCTCTATGTTTTCGGGTTCGTTTAGGATTTCAAATAACGCTCCATCACTCATTCTTTTTAGTCTGCAATCACTTTGAATGTCGGGTCTAAACCATGTAACAACGTTTGCGGTATCATATATAACATATCTTCCATTAATATCTTTTTCAGTTCCTCCATACGTTTTAAAACTACAATAGATTAAGTCTTTTTCTATATATGATTTAGGTTGTGTTACTCCTTTAACCTTCTCATATTCACTCACTACTAATAGTTTAAAAGGTACTCTCATGTCTCTCGCTTCTGTAGGTTTATACATCTTTTTCACCTGCTCTTAACTGCACAACACGCTCTTTAAAGTAAGGAGATAGACCTGTAGAACCACTCCCATAATCCCACAAGTCACTTACTCCACGTGTGATAACTCCGATAGATTTATTACTATTAATAGTTGCATTAGAAACACCTGCTTCAAGCATGAAGTCTTTCACTTCATCAATATAGATTGATAATGTATCATCTTGATAGTCTCCTGTGATTCCTAAGCCATTCTTAACCTTTATTAATAGTTCTTCGTTTCTTTCGTCTATCATCATTATCACCTACTTTCTATTAACTAAACTGTTGGTTCTGCTTTTTTAATTCTCATGAATCCACGATATGAAGTTGTATTACCACCTGCGAATACAACACCCTTATAAGCAATCATGCCATTTTTGAATTTATAATCATAAGATTTCTTGATTTCAACAGGTGAGAAGATAGCAGTTTCATAATACATAGGAATTCCGTAAATCATGCAGTAATCATCTTTAACAGCAGTTTCTAATGCTTTTAAGTTTGAATTGATAATATAAGGCACTGTGTTAATTGTCTGATTTGCTAAATCAATCTTATATGCATGTTCACCAATTTCATTCTTAACTAATGAGAATGCCAATAAATCTGCTTTATTTAAAATTAACACACCTTTCTGTTCAACTTCTTCATCTCCTCCATAAGAGAAAATGATTTTATTTAATGTATCTTGATCAATCTTAGAGATTGCTAAATCATCAGTTGCTAATACAGCAGTGTTATCAGCAATTTTTGATGTGATACCAATGAAAGTATTTGAAGTCCCTGCTCCTGCAATCTGCTGTTCTGCCATCTTTTTCTTTAATGCAACTTCAATACCTTTTCTAATTTCTGATTCATAATCTGCATTTGGTAGTTTTTCTAATTCTTCACTATATTCTGCATATGCAGTAATCTTTACTTTGTTGATTTTCGCATGTCCAAATTCTGTTTCTGCATCTGTATATGCTCCACCTTCTTCGGTTAATCCACCTTCACCATAAGACTTAGTAAATGGTGCTTCATAAGATTCTCCACCCTGTAGGTTTCTAACCTTTGTTAAATCAACGAATGAAGAAACCTGTCTGAATGGTACTGTTGCTAAGTCGCTTGACTGATGCTGTGGTAATAAAATGTCATCACTTGCAACTGTGATTGCTCTACCTTCTTTTAAGGCTTTACCTCTTTCTTCTCTATCCTTGATAGATAATTCACGTTTATTCTTATCCATCTTGTTACCTCCTTCTAATTCTGTACTTGATAATTTTCTGATGTTTGTTTCATCAATCTTAACCCAATTATTTGAACGCTTTACATCGTCTGATGTTGGTTCTTCTTCATCTTTCTTAGGCTCTTCTGTAGGTTCTTCTTTTTTATCATCTTCTGCTCTTTTACCTTCTTCTGTAGGTTCGTTTGTTGGTTCTTCTTCGGGTTCGTTTTCAATTGCCTGTAACTGTGCTTCTGCATCTGCAATTTCCTGTGCAATTGTTTTTAAAGTTTCACCAATTCCTCGAATCTCTTTTACATCTTCACTTTTATCAATTCTTTCATATAACTTATCTCGTTCATCTTTTTTAGAACGAATAAATTTCTCTAAATATTCTTTAATGTTCATTACATAAATCCTCCTTTGATTTTCGCTTTTAATCTTTCTAATTCAACATTCTCCAATGTTTTCTCGTCATTCTCCAATGACTTGCTACGGTTCAGTTCAGTCTCCACCAATTCCTTACTACGTGCATATATAGAAGTTCCGTCATATGCAGGTACATCTACAACTGCACAATCCCAAACTTTCTTAATCTTTGTGATGTATCTTTTAATAGGCTTTGTGTTTTGGTCTAATTCGTGCTCCTCAACAGTGAAGCAGAAAGACATCTTGTCTAACAGTCCTGCCTTGATACATTTATAAATATCTACATTGTCTGTAGTATCTATTAATTCTGCTCTGATGAATAATCCTTTATCATCAATAGTACATTTAAGGCTTCCGTTTCTTGTTCTTGCTAGGATTCCTTTTGCATCTCCATGGTTGTATTTAAGACAACAGTCTGTAAAGTCTGCATCATCAAATGCGCCTTTTCTAATCACTTCTATATAAGTAAGATCACAATCTTCAATTAAAGTTTCTTCATCAAATACACTTGCATATCCTTCAACAACCATTTTCTTTGTTCCATTTTCATTGGTTGCTTCATCTGCTCTAATCTCTTTTATTCGCATTTCTTTATTTTCTTTAAGACTTCTATAATCCGTCTTTAATTTGCTCATATTATCACCACCTTTATATAAAAAATAAGCCTATCAACTTAATGTGATAGGCTCATAGGCTCGTTTATATTAATAATAGTCTTACATTTCTTACATTTTAACTGTATGCCCTTTACAACAAAATCATTATTCACTTTAAAAAGTTTCTGATTGCATTTAGGGCAACAATACCAACCGTTAATTATCATATAATAACCTCATTTACACCTTAATTATATCATGTTTTTTGTATACTTTTAACAACTTTTATTCACTATTTGAAACACTATCATTTTGATTATTCTGTTCACCAACTTGATATTTTGAAGCATCTTTCGTTTTGATGTAGTTCAATGACATAAAGCGCTCGTCTCCACCTTCATAAGGTTGTTCACCAAACCATCCCAATACTTGGTTATTGGTTACACCACCTGTTGGTAATAGAAGTTCTGCAAGTTTTAGTTTCTTGTCTGCACTCATCATTTGTATTTCACTTGTATAACAAATAATGCTGTTTCCGTTCTTTCTTGCAAATGGTGTTAACATTACTCTTTCAATTGCCTGTCCTAAACTGATAGCACCACTTTCAATAACTGTTTCATAGAATGCTTCTTTATCTTCACTTGTATATTTACCATCTAGTATTTCTTCACTGACTCCATAATGTCTTCTAATCTTATCATCAAAGAATTTCAATAAATCCTTGCTTACAGTTCTACCATAGAAAGGAATAGGATTGTATTCAGTTCCTTGGTCTAAGATAACAAAGCCACTCTTATCGTCATTTAGTTTCTTTTCAAACTCTTGTCTTTCTTTTTCAAGTTTATCTTTACCAATCAAACCCGACATTTTAAATATGCCTGTTACTTTTAATGAGCCTTCTATTGATTTGAATGTTGCTTGAATCATTTTATCATTAGTTTCTAGGTGTTTAAGAAGTGTTGTATTGTTCGCACTTCCATTTTTATCCCCACCCATATATTCATTCTCACCGTATTCTTTTCTCCAATGAATGATTTCATCGTATCTTAATTTTCCACTATGTTTCCCATTCTTAAAAGTGAAGTCAACATATATGATACCTAAATCATCTTCAAAGAAATCAACTCTAACAGGATTTAAAGGATATAAGGCTTTATATACCTTCTTTGTTCTGCCGTTTGTAGGATTGTAATAAAGATCGTATGTAGGATAAATAAAACAGTTCTTATAAGTCTCTCTTAACCATGCGCATTTTCTCAAGAAATCGCTTTGTGTCATTAGATTGTTTGGGTTCTGTAAAATCTCATTGATGTTATTGTCTGTTACTTTTACTTCCTTACCATTCACAATTCTTATATGTCTAGGCTTCAATTTAGAATATTCATCTAAGATTCTATTTGTGATTGTAAAGACAGTTTCATCATTCATTATGTTATCTCCAAATTGAGAGAATGACGGTGTTCCGCTCGTACTGCTCGCCCACATAAAAGATTTATTTATTGCTTGTTTTGCTAACTTATCAATCAATCCCACTATTCAACACCTCCATTATATTCATTTACATGTTTCATGTATTCATTCTCATATCTATATAATATTGCATACGTGTCTATGCATGCACTAGTTCCATCAATTCGCATCTCTGTCTTCATCTTAGCAGGTAAGATTAATTCATTGTTATCCATTTCAAATGTTGTATTTTTGAAACACCATAAATCAACTTCATTAAGCCCTTGAACATATTGAGATTTTAAATCTGCTTCAAGATGTTTCATTGGTGTACTCATTACATATTTATTCTGATTTATCATTTCACACGTTTCACCTTTTCTATATCCGTATCCTATTTCCTTCATAGCATTTAAGAAATCATTTGCAAAACGTTGATCGTATCCTAATTTGAATATTCTAATGTTGTATTGTTCAAATACTCTTAGATACCATTCAGCAACTTTTGAAAGTGAAACTCTATTACCTTCATGAACCTCAATGAATCCTCTTTGCGCCCATTCTCTATATCTTGCTCCACCATTCTTATCACTATCTAATTTGCTTTCGGGAATGAAATACTTGTTATAGAAATATTTATGTTCATCATTAGGCTTCATGAACATCATTGTTACACACGTTAAATCTGATGTTTGCGATAAGTCTGCTCCTGCTATCGCTACACAATTTCTAAAGTCTTCAAGTGAATAGATATTTTGAGGGTAAAAGCAATCATCTTGTAGCCATGCTTCTGCACTATTCTGTTTGATGTTGAAATCCTTACATAACATATGTACTTTTGAAGACTTTGATAGTTTAGCCTTAATCATATTCTTTTCAATGAATGACCATTTCTTTACTCCATAAATCAATGATGGATTAGATTTGCACCAACTCCATTTATCTTGAAATATTTCTTGTGTAGAATCCTGTGTGAATAGCCAAGGTAAGAAATGCTCGTCCTCTATTTCACCATTCAAAACACCTCTAGCATATTCTAGTTTTTCATCAAGAAGCCCATCATTAATAAAGCCTTCTGTTGTACACGTTATTAACAATGGGTTTTCTTTGATAGACATACTTTCCCAACATGCCATAAATATTTCGTTCGTCTTGCTATCATGCATTTCATCATAATAGCACTTGTCAATATTTCGTCCATCTTTATTCTGTGTCTTTTCACTCATTTTGAATATTGTGATGTTCTTTATATCGTTTCTTATTTCCGCTAAATTTTGCCTTGTGAGTTCGCTTTTAGTGTCAAGCCTACCTCTCATACCTCCAATCTCTTTCCATATGAGAGAGGCTTGCTTATCGTCATTTGAAGCACATACAATATCCTCTCCACCACTACCAAGAAATAAATCATAATTTCCATCACTTGCAAGGTCTGTTGATTTACCATTCTTTCTCCCTACAAGTTCAAGAACCTCATTGAATCTCCTTATTCCTGTATCTGCCATCTTGAAACTATATACAACTTCCCAAAACGCTTTTTGTTGTAGCATTAGACTCATAGCCTTCATAAAGAAAGGCTTTTTTCCTTGCAAGCAACACGTTTCTTTGAATTGTATTCTCTTTTCGCTTTCTTTTGTATCGTATATGTATTTAGAATTTGAAAGGTCTTCAACAAGTTTATTTATTTCTGTTCTCATTTCCATGCCAACAATTAAAGGTGTTTTGATATATTCATCTTTCTCTTCATTGTATAAATCAATATAGCCTTTATTTATACAATCTTGATAGGTTTCCAACCATGTTTCTTTTGTTTTGTGATATAAAGGTTTATTCAAACTGTTTTAACATCTCCATCAACGGACTATCTTCTTTAACATCAAACTTCCCTAAAGTAGATAGTATAATCTTGATCTTGCTATCATGCCTTTGTGAAAGGTCTGAATACTCTTTAGAAAGATATTTCTTTTGTTCTGCCTTTGTTTTGTTAGTTGGAATACCTATTTTTAATAATGCTTCTTTGATTTTTTCTATTTGTTCCTGTTCAAAAAGAAAATCGGGTATC
>OKRS01000148.1_pt1 | contig 52264 bp, 40 predicted proteins | sample 1601191 | NCBI WGS metagenome assembly OKRS01 (sample SAMEA3541509, study PRJEB24748) | human gut metagenome | biome: human gut; feature: human-associated habitat; material: faeces | place: China | collected 2012
GGGGTAAATAAAATTGAATTTTATTCGAAAAACGTATTTATATACTTGATTACAAAGACTTTATAAACTTATCAAAATCTTTTGCCGTTCCCTCTTTCCCTAATAATTTTTTATAGATATTAGCTCTTGAATATGTAATAGTATTTGCTTTTCTACACATGACTGTCGCTATATCAGAATTCTGCAAACCTAATTTTACAAGTATACATATTTTATATTCGCGACTTTTTAAGCTTGATAATTCAAATAATTTCTTCTTAAATTGAGGGCATGAAATATCCATAGCTTCATATATCTCATTCCAACTATCAGGTGAAATTATTTTATTTTTACTTATACTATTACTAATAATGTCAAATATCTTTATTCTTTCTGATTCTACAGTCTTATCCTTTTCCCTTATTATACCTTCCAACATGGAAAGTCTATTCTGATATTCATTAACGACATCAAGTTGCTCTACACCCTGTTTGTCTATTATTTCTTTAAGTCTTGATATTTCCGCTTTATCTTTTTCTGTAATTATTCTATTCTGTACACATGCCCGTTCATTCATTTCTGCAAGATGTTCGTTTAATCGCTTGAATTCGATAATCCTTTTCTGACGTTTTACGTTAATATACGCCAGAATGACAATCAGCAAAGATGAAAACAGGATGACAAAACCTAAGGCATAAAGCCTTTCTATATTTTCTATCTTCAATTCCGTATTTTCCTTTTCCTTCAATCCATAATTATAAAGATTGTGCATTCTTGAAACTGTCTCTACAGCACTTATCTTTCGTATAGAATCCGAAATGGAAATATATTCATACACGCATTTGTTGGAAGAAGCACTATCGCCCTTTGAATTATAATATGCAATTAATCTTCTTAAGGCTGTCTCTTTGGCAAACAATGTTCCATTAGACATAAGTTGCTTGCAATAGGAATAGACACTATCCATTCTATTTTCTTTAAAATATATTTCCATAGCAAGGCAACATACAGGCGACTGCATATCAGCATCCACATGTTTTAATTCATTACAGAAAATACCGTATGCCCTATTGACTTCATTGTTATCTAAATATAAGGATGCCAATACTAATGAAATTGTCTGGGTCAACGCTTTATCCTTGATCTTTTTAGACATGTCATATGCCTCAACAAGCATCTGTTCGCTACGGGCTTTCTTATCCATATGTCTAAGAGTCTGAGCCATGTCTCGCAAACTATGAACCATATCTACAGTATCATTCAATACAGAATCACATTTAAATGATTTTTCATACATGGCAATAGCGTCATCAAAAAGATTCTGATAAAAGAACAGTGTTCCGCTCTGACTATATATCTTACTCTTGAATGCCAACGGGGTATTATCATCTGACATGTCAAGGGCTTTCTGGAAGCACTTCAAAGCCTGTGGGGCATCATTGTGCTGCACATAATACTTGCCCTGGTAATAATATGCCTGACAGAGTCTTTCCTTGTCGCCAAAACGCTCAAAGAAATCCACTATACGGAATATGGTACTGTCTTTCTGAGATTCGTAAAGGTTGTTGGATGCCTTTATACGCAACAGGTCATAATACATACGGTCTGGCTTGGCTGCAAGAACACTATCCGGCATACGATGCAATAAAGCCTCTGCACTGTCGGGATTGGTCTCGCACAACGAGTCGGCAACAACCAACTCACGAGGATAAGTGTGGTGGCTGCAACATACGGATATTGCGGCGATAGCTATCACTGCTATTGCCAATGCAGCAAAAGACAGCGCAACGATTTGCTTTCTTGAAAAACATGACATAATGCCCATAATCACTTTTCCCCTCTATTGTTTTCAAGTATTAACGGGGCAAAGATAGATAAAAATGCTGATACGACAAAAAGATGAACGTCATAAAAGAGAGAAGACGGGAAAATAAGAATAGTCTACCCTATCAGTACAGCAGCACCAAGCCTGCGAATGCAGAATATAGAATCATACGTATAGGATTGATTTTCATCCAGTATGTTCCAATGAAGGTGGCTGCAAACAGGAATATGCTTATGCTAAACTGCCACGGGCTGACAGACAACACTCCGAAGTTCTCCGGCGAGAGAAGGAGGAGAGTGGCGGCACCGAGCAAGCCAACAACAGCAGGACGCAGCCCGCGAAGCACGCTCTGCACAGGAGCGGCATTGACATATTTCTGAAACAGCCTTGCTATAAGAACCATCAATATCAGCGACGGCAGGACAAGGGCTATGGTTGCCGTAAGACTGCCAAAGACAGACATCATCTCACCATAACCGGCATTGTGGGCTGCGGCATAGCCACAATAGGTGGCAGAGTTGATGCCTACGGGACCGGGAGTCATCTGACTCACGGCAACAATGTCGGTAAACTCACCCGTGGTTATCCAATGATGGTTGTGGACCACCTCGGTCTGTATAAGCGACAGCATGCCATAGCCACCGCCAAAGCCGAACAGTCCTATTTCGAAAAACGTTATAAACAAGCTCAAATATAGCATAATTTTATCTGGATTTATAGAGTATTCATTCCGTCGGCTTGATATACTGTCCGTAGACGTATCCGCAGATGCCGGCAAGAAGTATTATTATAATAGGTGAAATGCCGAAGAGGTATATTGCCAATGCGCAACCAATCGGAATCCAGCAGTTGTTGAGCGTGATGCAAGCATCTTTTGCAAGTTTGAATGTAGGCACGGCAATAAGAGCCACCACAGCAGGACGGATGCCACGGAAGATGGCTGCGACAACAGCGTTGTCCTTGAACTGATGGAAGAACATGGCTATCAGCAGTATTACAAGGAATGATGGCAATGCCGTGGCAAAGCTTGTCACCACCGCACCGGGCACCTTCTTCTGTTTATAACCTATATACGCACTCATATTTATAGCCAACGCACCAGGACAGCTTTGTGAAATGGCCACGATGTCGAGAAAGTCTTTCTTCTCTATCCAGTGATGCTTGTCCACCACCTCGCTTTCTATTATCGGTATCATAGCATAGCCGCCGCCAAGGGTGAACAGTCCGATTCGGAAGAATGTTTTAAAAAGACTGTGATACATATTTCTCAATTTAATAACCCTCCCTTCTCAAGACGAGAAAGGAGGGTTTATGTTTTATATAAAGTCACGATTACTTTGTCTTGTTCTCAATCCACTTGCGGGCATTTACGAATGCCTCTATCCATGGAGTAACGTCATCGTTGCGACGGTCAGCCGGATACCATGCGTTCTGCCAAGGGAAGATGGCACGCTCCAAGTGTGGCATCATTGCCAGGTGGCGACCATCCTTAGAACAGATACCTGCCACATTATAGTCAGAACCGTTAGGATTGCCAGGATAACCGGCATAGCTGTACTTCGCGATTACGTTGTACTCCGATTCAGCCTCCGGCAATGAGAACTTACCCTCGCCATGAGCTACCCAGATGCCGAGCTTGTTGCCGCTCAGCGAACCGAACATCACACTGTTGTTCTCAGGAATGGTGAGTCCGAGGAAGTTGCTCTCGAACTTGTGAGAGTCGTTATGCAACATACGTGCACGCTGCTTATGCTCCGGATTGATGAGGTTAAGCTCTACCATGAGCTGGCATCCGTTGCAGATACCGAGCGACAGAGTGTCCTCACGGGCATAGAACTTGTCGAGCGCCTCTTTAGCCTTAGGGTTGAAGAGGAATGCTCCTGCCCATCCCTTGGCTGAGCCAAGCACGTCGGAATTTGAGAATCCACCACAGAAGACAATCATGTTGACATCCTCAAGAGTCTCACGACCGCTTACGAGGTCGGTCATCATAACGTCCTTGACATCGAATCCTGCAAGATAGAGAGAGTAAGCCATCTCACGCTCACCGTTTGTTCCCTTCTCACGGATAATGGCAGCCTTGATGCCTGTTGCCTCGCGACGGTCGGCAGAGATGCCATACTGAGAGAGCATACCGGTGAAGTCCTTGTTGAACTTCATCTCCAAAGGTTCGTTCTTATAGTTCTTGTAACGCTCAGCGGCACAGCCGTTCTTGCTCTGGTCGCGGTCGAGCAGATATGAAGTCTTGTACCATACGTCGCGCAGCTTGTCTATGTCAAACTCATGCTTGTAGTCACCAGCCTTAACGACAATCTTGCGCTCCTTAGGAGTAGAGTATCCTATCTTGGCGTAGCTTACGCCGGTCTCCTCCATAAACTCCTTGAACTCCTGCTTGTGTTCATCTGAAACCTGTACTACAACACCTGGGTTCTCAGCCATAAGCATCTTCACTACATCGTCGCCTGCAATATCATGAAGATTTACATGGATACCGCCTTCCTTGTTTGCGAAGCACATCTCAAGAAGTGTGGTAATAAGACCACCGGCACTGATATCGTGACCAGCCATGATCCATCCCTTCTTTATCATCTCCTGAACGGCATTGAAGGCATCAACGAAGTATTCCGGATTCTTCACTGTAGGGACATCATCGCCAACCTTTCCAAGGCTCTGTGCGAAAGCAGAACCACCGAGCTTCTGCTCGTCGAAAGAGAAGTCGATATGATAGAGAGAAGAATTCTTGTCGTTGACCAATACCGGAGAGACAACCTTACGAACATCGCTTACCTCGCCACCGCTTGTAACGATGACTGTTCCCGGAGAAACAATCTTCTCTCCATTAGGATACTGCTGGGTAAGAGAGAGGGAGTCTTTTCCCGTAGGTACATTAATCTGAAGTGCGCAGCAGAAGTCGCTGAGAGCCTTAACTGCTGAATACAGACGTGCATCCTCACCCTTCTGTGAGCGGCAAGGCCACATCCAGTTTGCTGAAAGGCTAAGGCTGTCCATACCGTCTGCAAGCGGTGCCCATACGATATTTGTAAGAGACTCAGCAACAGACAATACCGAGCCAGCCTCCGGGTTGGCAAGTCCTGCCTGCGGAGCATGTCCGAGAGCTGTGGCAATACCCTTATGTCCACGATAGTCGAGAGCAACAACACCGCAGTCCGACAATGGCAACTGTATCTCACCCTGGCACTGCTGACGTGCTATCTTACCTGTCACGGAGCGGTCTACCTTGTTTGTCAACCAGTCTTTACAAGCCACTGACTCCAGCTGGAGCACGCGCTCTACGTATTCGTCAATATCGTTGAGAGAGTAAACGGCATCCTGATAATGGTGTTCTACCGTTACATCTTTCATATATGTAACAGGAGAGTGTCCGAACATCTGCGCCACATCAAGGTCGAACGGTTTAACGCCGTCGCCCTGAACGAACGAGAAGTGTGCATCGCCAGTTGTCTCACCTACTACATACAGCGGAGCGCGCTCACGCTCAGCAATCTTTCTTACATGCTCAATATGCTTCTCGTCGATGAGAAGTCCCATGCGCTCCTGGCTCTCGTTGGCAATGATTTCCTTTGCAGAGAGAGTCTTGTCGCCGATAGGCAGCTTTGTCATGTCTATCTGTCCGCCACATTCTTCAACAAGCTCTGAGAGACAGTTCAAGTGACCGGCAGAACCGTGGTCGTGGATGCTGACAACCGGATTTACGTCTTCCTCGCAGAGGGCACGAACCAGGTTGTAAGCTCTCTTCTGCATCTCCGGGTTGGCACGCTGAACGGCATTCAGCTCAATGCCGTTGCTATAGCGACCGGTATCTACTGAAGATACGGAACCGCCACCAAGACCGATGCGATAGTTATCACCACCTACCACAACAACCTTGTTGCCTTTCTGAGGCTCTTTCTTCAGGCAGTCGCGCTTTGTACCGTAGCCTACGCCACCGGCAAGCATGATAACTTTGTCGTATGCATATTTGGTGTCCGCCTCACCTGTTGAGGTTGGCTCCTGATGCTCGAATGTAAGCACAGAACCACAAATCAGCGGCTGGCCGAACTTGTTTCCGAAGTCTGACGCTCCGTTTGAAGCCTTTATAAGGATCTGCTCCGGCGACTGGTACAACCAGTTTCTTACTGGCATTACATCTTCCCAGTCACGTTCGCCGGTATAGTCTTTCTCCGAGTCATTGCCACGGGCAACCTTACTTGCCTCACGGCTGAGCTCATCTTCCTGCAGACGTGGGTAGGCTGTCATATAGACTGCTGTTCCGGCTATTGGCCATGAACCTACTCCACCACCCATACGGTCGCGAATCTCACCTCCCGTTCCTGTTGCTGCACCATTGAACGGCTCAACGGTTGTAGGGAAGTTGTGGGTCTCTGCCTTCAGCGAGATAACGCTTTCCACATCCTTCACCTGGAAGTAGTCTGAAGTAGACTGATCTTTCGGTGCGAACTGCTCGATTACCGGTCCTTGCGAGAAAGCCACATTATCTTTATACGCAGAGAGAATCTTGTTCGGGTTCTCCTTTGTGGTCTTCTTAATCATCGCAAAGAGTGAGCTTTCCATCTCCTTGCCGTCGATGATGAACACACCACCGAAGATCTTGTGACGGCAGTGCTCAGAGTTAATCTGTGCGAAGCCGAACACCTCGGAGTCGGTGAGTGGTCTGCCGAGCTGCTTCTCAATCTTGTGGAGATAGTCTATCTCCTCTGGAGAAAGGGCAAGACCCTCCTGCTCATTGTACACTTCAAGGTTCTCAATGTGCTTGATTGGTTCCGGCTGGTGGTTCACCGTGAAGACGTCCTGTCCGATGCCTTCATACATGCGCTGCAGCATCGGGTCATGTTCTGCATCCTTGGAGCTTACTGGGAAGTACTCTTCTATACGCGAAATGCCGTGGAGATTCATGTTCTGTGTAATCTCAACGGCATTCGTACTCCAAGGAGTAATCATTTCACGGCGCGGACCGACAAAGTAACCCTCAAGGCTTTCCGCCTTTTCGAGCACAGCGTCTCCGTAGAGCCAACATAGTTCGTTAATCTCGTCGTTGTTGAGCTGATGGTCAACCTGTGTTGCTATCACGCTCTCTGAAGGAGTTCTAAAAAAAAGAATCATAACACTTAATAGATATCTTTTACGTAATTATTTTCTAAGTATAATCATTTTGTGCAAAGTCAATGCAGCTTTAATTGTGCAAAGTTAGACATTTTCCACGACATAACACATATCATTGACAAAAAACAACGTTTTATCTCTCATATTTCCTATAAAACACTACCATCAGCACCGCAGCGGCAAGTGCCATTGGTGCACCGACGAGGGCTGCATATCTATCTGACAGTCCTGCCGCTATCGGCAGACCACCAAGAAAAGCACCTAATGCATTACCCATGTTGAACGCTATCTGGATGCTTGCGCCGCCGAGCATCTCGCCGCCAGGGGCATGCTTCAGAACCACCTGTTTTTAACAATCTTTTTACCTTTCCACCCTAAATTTATAGAGATATTTTTTACTCAAAATCAATATTCCATAGAGAACCGATTCATCTTCTTTTAGAAATTCGGTAACTTTCCAATAGAAAGTCCGTAACTTTCTCATAGAAATTCGGTAACTTTCTTTTTGGCGTTGTTTGGAGACCTTTGGGGGACCGTTTATGCCCATACCTAAAAAAATCATAACAAACGTTATCAATCCAAATATTGGATGACATTTTTACTGGGTGCAAAAGTACAACAAAAGTGGGAAAGAAAGAAATATTTGCATTATCTTTGCACAATCTTCGCTTATGATAACAATAAAAAAAAGGATATGAACATGAACACTTATACAAATGATGCTGTGGAGCTGCTGAAGCTGCTCATTGCAACACCGTCCATAAGTCGCGACGAAGCAAAAGCTGCCGACATTATGGAAGAGACCTTGGCTGCCTACGGAATGGACAGCAACAGGCACAAGAACAATGTTTGGGCAATTGCACCAAACTACGATGAAACCAAGGAAACCATTCTTCTCAACGCACATATAGACACGGTGAAACCGGTAAAAACGTGGATACGCAACCCATATTGTCCATGCACAGAAGGAGACAAGCTGTATGGATTGGGAAGCAACGACTGCGGCGGAGGATTGGTATCATTACTACAGGTGTTCCGCATCCTTGCCGAGAAGGAAGACAGAGGCTATAACCTGATCTATCTCGCCTCAGCCGAAGAGGAGGTGTCGGGGGCAGAGGGCATAAGTTCGGTACTACCTATGCTGCCGGAAATAAACGTGGCAATAGTTGGCGAACCGACAGGCATGCAACCTGCCGTAGCGGAAAAAGGACTAATGGTGCTCGACATTACAGCCCATGGCAAATCGGGACATGCTGCCAGAGGCGAAGGCGTAAATGCCATTTATGAAGCTTTGGATGATCTTTGCTGGCTGCGCTCTTACCGTTTCAAGAGGGTTAGCGAATTTCTTGGACCTACGGTAATGAACGTTACCGTAATAAACGCCGGCACACAACACAACGTTGTACCGGACGAATGCAGGATTGTCGTTGACGTAAGAACCAACGAACTTTACACAAACGAAGAGGTTTACGACTTTATATGCCGCCATCTGCACAGCGATGTAAAGGCACGCTCCTTCCGTCTCCATTCGTCGGGAATATCCATGGAGCATCCACTCGTAAGGAGATGTCTGTCGCTCGGCATGAAACCATTCGGCTCACCCACACTCTCAGACCAAGCCCTTATGCCTTTCGACAGCATAAAGCTCGGTCCCGGCGACTCGTCACGTTCTCATTCCGCCGATGAATTCATCAAAATAAGCGAAATAGAGAACGCGATAAGGACGTATATTGAAATACTATCTGCCTAACCAAGCTTCAGGATTAAGTTTCGAGAAGCCTTTACGCAACTGGAACTGAAGGATATTGTCAGCTCCCACAACGCCAAGTGTCTGTCTGGTACTAACCTGCTGACCGCGATGTACACTCACGGAGCGCAAGTTACAATAAACGGAGATATAACTGCCATGACGAACCATGACAACCATCGTGCCGCCGAAACCGAACACGGCACTTACCTCTCCATTAAAGATAGCACGAGCACATGCGCCAGATGAACCTTGTATGTTAATACCCTTATTGTCGAGCTGCACATTCTTCAAGCCTTCTACATTATACTGTCCGAAGTGGCTTACAATTCTGTAGTCTCCTGTTATAGGCATAGGCAGTCTGCCTCTGTTGCTCTCAAAGTTACGGCTCAACGCCCGGTCCTGAGTGCTGACCGTTGCCGCCGTCTCCTCTTCCTTCTTTGCCTTTGCCACTTCCTGCTCATGGCGCTTCTTGTCTACAGCAGCCTTACGCTCAGCAGCCTCACGGTCTGCCTCGGCCTGACGTGCTGCCTGCTCTGCCCTGCGACGAGCCTCGGCATCTCTCCTTTCCTCAGCAGCCTTGGCTGCTTCTGCCTTCAAACGAGCCTCACGCTCCTTTGCTTCCTGCACACGACGTGCATTTTCTCTTGCCGCAGCCTCTGCTGCCGCTTTCTTTCTTGCAAGTTCAGCTTCTCTGCGACGCTTAGCCTCTGCCGCAGCAGCAGCTTTCCTGCGTGCCTCTGCTTCTGCACGAGCTTTTGCCTTCGCCACTTCCTCAGCAATCAGCTTGTCAATTTGTGCATTAAGGGCGGCATTCTTTTTTTTCTGGTCGGCAATGATGGTCTGTATTGTCTTCTGCTGCTTCTGCAATGAAGATACCATCTGCTGCTGTTCCGTCTGCTTACCTTGAAGAGCTTCCTTTTCTTGTTTTCCTTTATATAAAAGATTGTTTTTCTCACCTTTCACGTTTTCAAGCTGCCGATGCTTGTCAGTAATCTGGTTCTGCTTCGCCCTTACGAGTTCTCCCTGAGCCCTCTGGTAAGCAGCATACTCCCTGACGAAGCGCAAGCGTCTATACATCTGCGTAAGACTCTTGGCACTAAAGATGAACATCAACTTATCCTGTATCGTACGGCTCTTGGCGAGATAGCGCATAGACTTAACATACTTTGCCTTACGCTCTTCAAGCTGTTGTTCCAAGGTGCTAAGCTGTGAACGCAACAGAGAGATGTTTCCTTCAATATGCGTAATGTCACTCTGAATGCCATCAATAGACTTCTGTCTTTGGTCTATCTCACTGTTTATGGCAAGCAGGTCATCAAGACGCTTTTTTACATCCGCCTTGTTCGCTCTCAGAAGTCTCTCCTGTTCCTTTATCTTCTTCTGGACTTCTGCGCGCTGATTCTGTAGTCCGCGTATCGAAGCATTTGTGTAAACGGGGGATTTCTTACCTTTTTTTTTAGCTACAGCCTTTTTCTTTGCAGCAGGTTTTCTTTGCGTTTTCTTCGCTGCTGCACTTTTTGACGTTGCTCTACGCTTTGCTGTAGTCGTAGTCTTCGCTGATCTGGACGACTTTGTCTGACACACTCCTTGTGTACCAGGCAGTAAAGTCAATACAAAAGCTACGATAATTACGAGAATACGATTCATCTTATTATATAAATATTTATACTTACAAGCTACGTTATTTATTTTACAAGCCACCCAATTTATTCAATAATTCCTGCACACTTACCTGTGTATACTTCGATGAAACCGCCGTTTTTGTTTCCCAGCCACTCTCATTTGCAAGAGTGTTGAGCTGTAAGCGGAGTGACATCTTATTTGCATTCTTTATGGCGTTTGTACTTAAAGTCAACAGAATGTCTGTAGGAAACCGTTTGGCTCCCATATTACGGAATGAAGAATACTTACAATTAACGGAAGTATTTCCATTTGTTCCTCCAGCATACTTAGCAGTAACGGAATTTATCAATGCCGACTTACTGTCTGTACTCCACACGTAAGACATCTTTCCATGGGTGAGAGAAACGTCAGTCGCTTCCCCTCCGAGAAGCTTGACAGAGAAGTTTTTCAACGATGAATCCGTCATTTTTTGCTCTCCAGGGACAAAAAGCTGATTCCAGAACAATGCCTGCAGAGCATAGAAATCGAGTCCGTTCTTCTGAAGGAAATCCACATCTGAGTAGGACGCTTTAACGTATTCCTTGTGTATTCTATCAACAAGCAACACGTAGTCTTTCGTAAACTCAAGCCTACCTGCCTCCATTATACCGAGAGGAGTAATCTGAATTCGGATTACCTCGTCCTTCTTCATCCTCAAAGAGCCTGCCACGGTGATGTCGTTCTTTCCCGTATTGAGTGAGAATTTTATCTTGGACACGATATTATCGGCATATACAGCGTTGTCGGAAACCCTTCTCACATAATTCAGCTGCTCCAATGCTGCCGCATTGCTTTCCTTTTTCCCATCAACACGACCCTTCACTTTATCGGACGCTGATACGGCGGTGTCTGCCACAGCCGTCTTTTTTGTGCCGCATGATGAGCCAACCACGGCGATCATCACTGCGGAGAACATTATGAATGCAATATTTTTCAGTTTCATTATCTATATATTGTTTCTTGAAATTACTCTTTTCTCAAATCGCAAAAGACCTTTTTCTCTTTACTTCTTCTTCAGCCTACTTTACGTCCGGAACGTACTGCTTCAGCCTTATCTTTTGTTCAAGGGCATCCTTGTCACCTCCGGCATCCAAGGCTTTCCGCCAGAAGTCAACCGCCTTATCCGTCTGCTTCAGCATAATATAGATGTCTCCGGCATGATCCAGCAGTACATAGCTAACTGTCGTGTCATTCGCCAAGGCCTGGTCAATGTACATCTGAGCTTCAGAGTATCTCTGCTCTTGAAAGAGAATCCAGGCATAGGTGTCAAGATACAACGGATTCGTAGGTTCTGCCTTTATCGTCTTATAGCTCATCTGTTCTGCCTTCGACAGGTCGCCACCATACACACCTATATAATATGCATAGTTATTAAGCGTCTCCACATTGTCCCCCTTCCATTGCAGACTGCTGTCAAATGCGGCAAAAGCCTCCTCAGTCTTTCCACTACGGTGGAGCAGTTCTCCTATATAGGAATACATTTCTGACACGAATGACGGCTCACTACTGTCGGCTGTCTGCGCAACGCCCTTCCGGAATATGTCAAGGGCAAGTTCATCCTTATCTTCCTGGAAATAGCAGATGCCAAGAAAGTAATAGAACACAAGCTCATCAGGATTATACTCTATCGCCGGCTTACACAACTTTTCTATTTCCGACATTTCCACCTTACCCCAAAGATTTCTCAACAGTTCCATCCTCGCGCCTTTATTGTCTGGCGCAATATCAAGAATACAGCGCAGTCCTGCATTGATACTGTCCTGTGGCATTTTCTTTAGTGACATATATGCAACATACATCTCAGCAAGACTGGAGTCTTTCTGCTTCTGCGACAACAGACGATGGAAGAGGTCCAGCACCTTCGTACTGTCACCTCCCAGGTCTTCACTTCGGGATATTACATTTCTTATTATTGTCAGTTTGGTATCTGCATCCGTCCTTGGATTCTGCAAAAGGGTTTCTTCGAGGTTTGCAGCGATGGAATCAGCCTTTTCTGCACGATAGTAGTCTATCATGGACAGTTGCGCCATAATATTCTGCGGGTCTGTCTTCTGTACTTTCTGCAGTATTGCAAGCGCCTGCTGCTTCTCGCCATTGCCTATCAGCCAGTTTGCCATCATCACCTGATACGACAAATCGTTGGGATAACGGTCTACAAAATTCTTTAGCGTACGGAACTCTTCTTTTTTCTTTCCCTGCAAAGAATAGACGTGCATCTTGGAGAGTACGGTTTTCTCACTCTCGCCGTCAGCGGCTTCAATACGCGAAATAGTGGAAATCATCTTTCCATAGTCCTTCTTCTGATTATACAGCTTAAGTAGAATCTCAAGCACATCCGTGCGGTCGGGACTTGTAGAATAGAGTTTCTCATAAGCATGTATGGCATTTTTATAGTCTCCTGTGGCAATATACGTCATGGCAAGCCGTTCCTGGTATATAGAATTCGTAGGATTCAGTTCTGCCGCACGTCTCACATCTGCTATTGCCATCTGTTTTGAGTTCAGTCCATCATCATACGACGACAAAGCATAGTACACCTCTGCAGCATCAGGATTTATCTCTTTGCAATGGAGCAGCAGTTCGTATGCCGCATCATAATGTCCGAGTGCCTGCTGCTTGGCTGCCTCTTCATAAAAATAGCGAAGGCGCAACTTGGTATTATAGTCTGCGGTATCTGCAATTTCCTGCGGTTTCATCGAGCGGACAAGTCCTTTGGCTGACGTTCTGACAACATTAGCCTTACCTGTTCCGCACGCAGCAACGACAAATGCCGTCACTACCATAAGAATAATATTTACCGTTTTTTTACCCATTCCCACAAATCACTTTACTCCTGTATGGCCGTAACCTCCGGCACCCCTCTCTGTTTCGTCAAGCTCTTCCACCTCAATAAAATCGGCGGTTTCATGCTTGGCAATAACCATCTGGGCTATACGTTCGCCATCATTTATGACAAAGTCTGTATCGGAGAAGTTCACCAACAGAACCTTCACTTCTCCCCTGTAGTCTGCATCTATCGTGCCCGGAGTGTTGAGCACCGTGATTCCATGCTTCAATGCAAGACCGCTTCTCGGCCTCACTTGTGCCTCATAACCGACAGGCAGCGCCATAAAAAGTCCGGTCGACACAAGCATCCGTTGCATCGGCTTCAGTATTATCGGCTCTTCAATATTGGCTCTCAAGTCCATGCCGGCACTCTGCGGCGTGGCGTATTCAGGCAGCTGATGATGCCCCTTGTTTATTATCCTAACTTTAATCATAACTGCAAAAATAACCATTTCCACATAAATATGAGCCATAAAACCGATATTTTAGTGTTTTTCAACTAATAATTAAGGATATATATTATAAAAGAGGTACAATTACTGAAAAAATTAGTAACTTTGCACCCGAAATTTCTATAAAGCTCTGGTTGGCGGAGCTTAACAATAACATTATATTTTAATTTGAAGACATTTGAAGAACTTGGTGTCAGCGAAGAGATTCGCCGCGCCATCACAGAGCTGGGCTTCGAGTCACCGATGCCCGTACAGGAAGAAGTAATCCCCTATTTACTTGGTAACAAAAACGATGTGGTCGCCCTTGCGCAGACTGGCACGGGCAAGACCGCTGCATACGGAATACCCGTATTGCAGAAAATCGACCCCGAAGACCGTTCCACACAGGCGTTGATTCTTTCGCCGACGAGAGAACTGTGTCTGCAGATTTCCGACGACCTTAACGATTTCGGGAAATACATTGGCGGACTCCACGTTGTGCCAGTATATGGAGGCACATCAATACAGAACCAAATCCACTCGCTGAGACACGGCGCACAGGTTATCGTTGCCACTCCCGGAAGACTCATTGACTTGATGAACCGCGGCGCAGCAAAACTGGACAACGTAAAGAACGTGGTGCTTGACGAAGCTGACGAAATGCTCAACATGGGATTCTCCGACAGTATAAACGAGATATTCGACGGAATAACCACTGAAGACCGCAATACGCTGCTCTTCTCTGCCACAATGAGCAAAGAGATTGAAAAGATTGCACAGAACTACTTGCACAATGCAAAAGAGATTGTAGTGGGCAGCCGCAATGAAGGCGCAGAACACGTCAACCACATCTATTACATGGTGAACGCCAAGGACAAATACCTTGCCCTGAAGCGCATCGTAGACTTCTACCCTAAAATATACGCCATTATCTTCTGCCGCACCAAACGTGAGACTCAGGAGATTGCCGACAAGCTGATTCACGACGGATACAATGCAGAATCACTACACGGAGACCTGTCACAACAGCAGCGTGACCTCACCATGCAGAAGTTCCGTCAGCACCTGACACAGCTACTCGTGGCAACTGATGTGGCTGCACGCGGACTCGATGTTGACGACTTGACGCACGTGATAAACTACGGACTGCCTGACGACACGGAAAGCTACACCCACCGAAGCGGAAGAACAGGACGTGCCGGCAAGAACGGAACATCTATATCCATCATTCACACCCGTGAACGCAATAAGATGCGCGCCATAGAGAAAGTGATACAGAAAGACTTCGTAGAGGGGAAGATACCTACATCGGAGGAAATCTGCAAGAAACAGCTCTACAAAGTAATGGACCAGATAGTTAAGGCTGATGTGAACGAAGAGGAAATTGAACCTTTCATGACCGACATAAACCGGTATTTCGAATATGTCGACAAAGAAGATATCATAAAGAAGATAGTAAGTATGGAGTTCGGAAAATTCCTCGCATACTACGCCGACGCACCAGAAATCCTTCCTCCAACCGCTTCCAGCAAAGGCGAAAAGAGGGAACGCAGAGGCAGAGGCGAAGGTGGAAAACGAGAGCCACGCAAGGCTGAAGCCGGATACAAAAAGCTCTTCATCAACCTCGGAAAGAAGGACGGCTTCTATCCTGGCGAAATTATGCAGTATCTAAACCGCAACATGAAGAACCGCCAGGAGGTGGGACACATCGACCTTCTTGAGCGTTTCTGCTACATTGAAGTGCCGGAAAAGGATGCGACAAAGGTGATGCGCGCAATTGACGGTACGACATACAAGGGACGCGACGTGCGATGCAATGATGCAGAAGACACAGGAAAGCCTGCTACACGCAGGACATCAAGAGGAGGGAAACCTGAGGGCAGAACTACAGAAAAGTCTTCACGCCGAAGTAAAAGGAGCGATGAAACCGCGGATTTTAGCAAATTCGAAAAGAAATCAAAGCGCAGCAACGGTAAGTTTAACAGCCCGGAGAACAGCTTACACGACAACGGCAACAAGAACGACTGGCGTCAGTTCTTCCGCAACGACGACATAAAACTCGTCGATGACGAACCAGACTTCTCCGAAGAAGGTTGGGCAAGAAGGAGACCTAAGAAGAAATAAGTTCATCTATTGGTATCAGCCACATTGATGAAAAAACAAGAAAATCTCCGGTACTTATATGATTTGTACCGGAGATTTTCTTATTTTAATTCCGTATTTTGGATCTAATGCAAGTACAAGACCTCCAAAAGGCTTAGTTTTAAAAGTCAAGGATACGCACGAAAGCCAAATACAAAGATACTATTTATGGTACATAACCAATAGGCTTATGACACGTAAGCCATAGGGTTATGACTCGTAACCATATACCTAACGGATATAAGAAGCTACGCAAGAAGTTTCTTCACGATATCTGAAATCATCTTGCCGTCAGCCTTGCCTGCCATCTGCTTGCTTGCAATGCCCATCACCTTACCCATTTCCTTGATAGATGACGCTCCTGTCTGAGATATTATTTCTTTTACTGCTGCCTCTATCTCCTCTGCAGAAAGAGGCTTCGGAAGATATTCCTCTATAACACGAACCTGTGCCAATTCCTCTTCAGCAAGATCCTCACGGTTCTGCTGCTTGAATGTTTCTGCCGACTCCTTACCCTGCTTTGCAAGTTTGGCGAGAATTTTAAGAGCTGCAGCATCTTCAAGAGTATCGTTTGCCCCAGGAGCAGTCTTTGCCTCGATGAATACTTTCTTTATGTTGCGCAAAGTCTCAAGACGCACTTTGTCGCGGGCTTTCATTGCCTCCTTGATGTCATTACTTACCTGATCGTATAACATAACTTTTGATTTTAGAAAATGAAAGAGGAAGCGTTAACGTTCCTCTTCCATCGTTGATATTGTTGTTTATATTGTTTATTATCCGAACTTTATTGTACCTGATACCGGCGCCGCCTTTGTCGTAGCAGGAGCATTGAGCTCTATGTCTCCTTTCGACTGTCTTACGAGTTCATCGTATTGGAGCTTTGAACGCTTGTAAGTAGGTGTAGCCTCAACTTCGGATATGAGATTGTCATTGTCGAGATCTTCGTTGCTGAAGAGGAAGAAACGTGGACGCAGACGCTCATTACCAGTACCAGCCTTTCCATAATAGTTCTGGATAAGGTTCTGCTCTGCAGCCTCCTGTGCTCGTTTGTTACGTATTTCAGCTGCACTCATAGCCTTCTGGTCGGTAATGTTCATCTCTCCGTCTTCCACCTTCACGCCAAAGCCTGTAGCAAGAATGGTGACCTTGATCTTCTCACCGAGTTCCGGATCGCGTGAGAGTCCCCACTTAGTCTCAATGTCATCATCAAAACCATCCATAAACTCCGTTACTGCCGACATTTCCTCCATCATGAGAGTACTCTGTCCGTTTTCTCCTCCAGCAAAGGATACGCTCAGAAGTATCTTCTTGGAATTGTATACGTCGTTGTCATTGAGCAGCGGAGAGTGCAGAGCATTGTCAATGGCTTTCTTCATTCTGTCTTCACCTTCACCGTATCCCGTACTCATGAGGGCTACTCCACCGTCTTTCAGAACAGTCTTAACATCATTGAAGTCAAGGTTTATTATACCATGCATGGTGATAATCTCTGCTATACTCTTTGCCGCAATGCTTAGAGTGTCGTCTGCCTTTCCAAAAGCATCTTCCACGGAGAGTTGTCCATAGATAGAAAAAAGACGCTCGTTGTTTATCACGAGTAATGCATCTACATTCTTCGCCATGCGTTCTACTCCGGCAAGTGCCTGAAGAATTTTCTTCTTACCTTCCCATTTGAATGGTATAGTAACGATGCCAACGGTAAGGATTCCCATATCCTTTGCTATGCGTGCCACTACAGGACCTGCTCCTGTACCTGTACCGCCACCCATTCCGGCTGTGATGAAGACCATCTTTGTGCCATCATCGAGCATGTTGCGGATTTCCGGTTCGCTGTCTTCAGCCTCCTGTTGTCCTTTTTCCGGTTTATTACCAGCTCCGAGTCCTTCTTTTCCGAGTTGCAGATGAACCGGTACCGGAGAATCATCGAGGGCTTTCTTATCAGTATTGCAAAGGACAAAAGTCACGTTATGGATACCTTCACGATACATGTGGTTTACAGCATTGCCGCCTCCACCACCTACACCAATGACCTTGATTATGCTGCTTGGCTTGTCTGGTTCGCCGAATGCGGAAGCCATTCTGCCTATTTTCTTATCGTCTGCCATAATATATAGTCTTTTTATTATTCATTAATTTAATGGGATAAGCTATTCGTCTTCAGGTTCAGAAACCCAATCTCTCAACTTGTTTTTAAAGGATTTCCATTTACTGCCAACGCTAACCTTACGCTTAAGTTCAGAAATCTTGCCATCTGCCTCTGCCACGAAATCACCTTCTGGAAAAGTCTCCTTGTATCTTTCATAAGCCTCTATGGTATTGTCAAGTACAGCCTTATCCCATTCCTTCTTGTCATTCAGCATCTGCTGGATAAACTTCTCACCTGGTGTCGGAACACGTCCCGTGCCACTCTGAACAGATCCGTACTGTGGTGTCGTCTCTGTCGGTTGTGTCTCAGCAGACTTTGTTGCAACAGACTGGGAAGCGGTGGTAAATATATTGCGCTGCTCGTTGAGATCTCCCCCATCACAGCTCATGTCACCTTTCATGAGAAGTCCGAGAAGAGTATTCATCGTTCCATCATGAGGTACAGAACAATTCTTGCCTGTAGCATTCACATTATCGGCAATAAAGAAAGATGTGGAAACCTTATCTACCTTTGTAACTTTACGGAAAGCGGTTTCCACGTTCTTAAGATTAGCCCCTCCACCGGTGAGCAGTATTCCACCGTTGAGCTTAATCTTATATTCCTGCGGAACCTGGGTCCATACATTCTCTATGATTTCCTGCATACGGGCCTCTACAACCTGCTGGAACTTTATGCTCGATATACCATGTTCTGGATCGATGGGATATTCGAGAGACTTGTCCTGATTCTGTGTCTCCACATAGGCAGAACCGTATTTCTTCTTCATCTTTTCTGCCTGTTCCTCATCAATATAATTAAGTGTAGCAAGGTCCTTGGTTATATTGTTGCTGCCAAGAGGTATTACTGCGATGTGACGTAGCATGTTCTTGTGATAGACGAGCATAGTGGTTGTTTCTGCTCCCAGGTCTACAAGCAGGCATCCGGCACGCTTACGTGTATCGTCAAGCATACAGTCAGCAAGGGCAAGCGGTGCAATGTCAAGCTCTGCGATGCTTATTCCGGCACGTTCGAAACAGTCGTTTAGCCTGTTATAGAAAGCCTTACGCCATAAAATATTCAGGAAGTTACCCACAAGGCGATCTGCCTGTATACCAGCCGGGTCTGTCTGATAGTCATTGTCTACTTTATATTCCTGTATTGCCACATCAAGGATTTCCTTGTCGGTATATGTCTTGTTGCGGTTGGCGTCCATAAGTTCGTTTACCATCTGCTGGGTTATCATGGTATTCTTCGGCAGGTCACGTACGATTTCATTCTTGACACTCAATATGGACTGTCCGCCGACTCCGACGTACACTTGCGAGATTTCCCTTCCGAGTGAGCTCTTAAGTCTGTTCACGATGTTGGTTATACCCTGAACAGTCTTGTCGATATTATATACTATACCCTTTCGGATATTCAACGAGGAGTCTTCACTGGCTATGGCAGAAACTGTAATGCTTCCGTCAAGATTCTTCCGTCCAGCTATTCCTCTGAGCTTGGACGAGCCGAGTTCTATTGCTACTATAAAATCCTTTACTGGCATATCTGTTAGTTTTTCTTATTTGCTTTTCCGTTCTTACTCTCTACTTTTTTATTTATCTTCTCCTTGGAGTTTTTCTTTGAACCTTGGCCGTTACTCTTCACCTCAGGAGACTTCTTTTTTTCTTCTGATGACTTTGACTTTACTTCTGCCTTCTTTTCAGACCTTACTTCGTTAGGCTTCAGACTGGCTTTAGCTGTGGATTTCTGCGATTTCTGCTCCGCAGGCTGTTCTACGTTCGTCTTTTGCTCAACAGGCATGGTCACTGAAGCTGTAGATTCAACATGTCTTATTTCATTGCCCGCCGTATGCCGTTTACATATTATCTGATTATCAAACTCTATATTTATATATGGATATTTATTCCATCCAACTTGGCTCAAGCCGTAGCGGTAGAATTTCTCGAGTCGGGTAAGCTTGCGCGATACAAAGTCCTCAATGAGGATTTTACGCTTTGCCACATTTCTCGTCTGCGGTACCGTGCCCAGATATACAATATGATCACCCACACGTGGAACTATTTCTATTCCTAGGTCAGGCAGCACGTTTATCTGCTCTATCATGTTTTTCCACAAATCGTTTGCCATTATTACATTCGCCATCGGCGCAATATAGTTGCGTGCGAACCACTTGTTGATGTTTCCCGTGGCAATAATAAGGTCTGACGTGTATTTTGAGTTAGGCATAATACCACCTTTGTCATCAAGATAATAATCATCGCCACCTTGACTTTTTATCCTTATTATGGGCAGACGCTGAGTAATCGTGATGCAGACATGGTTATTTTGTGTCTTGTAGCATTCCGCAGTATTCACGAAAGGACTTTGGCACAACAGATCTTCTATCATTCGAGGTTGTACACTTGTCATATTGACATTCAGTGGATACATACGGTTTTTCTCAAGAATTTTCTTCACCTCACCTGCGCTCAAGAATCCGTTAGAGCTTTCATCTGCTATCTGTATGTTAACCTCGGAGCATACTTTTTGGGACTCATCCGGTTTGTTGAATGAGACCATTGCCACAATGACATACACAAATAGTATGACATCAAGCAGTATCAGTATAGTTTTTTTATATATCGGGCGCATCTACGAGGATTGTTATTTCCTTTTTTCAAGAATCTTCTCTATCTGTGGAACATAATTGTCAAGGTCTCCGGCACCAAGAACCACGAGTACTTCAAAGTCGTGGTTCCTCACATAGTCAAGCACATCTTCCTTATGGATCATCTCTTTCTCTACACCTTCGGCGAGGTTGTCGTAGATAAGCTTTGAGGTTATACCCGGAATCGGTTGTTCACGTGCCGGATAAATATCACAAAGAACAACACGATCGAGAAGACTCAGGCTATCAGCAAAATCCTTGTAGAAGTCGCGCGTTCTCGTATATAGATGCGGTTGGAAGATTGCTGTAATCTTCTTATCCTTGTAAAGTTCCCTTATACTACGAGCACTCTGATAGATTTCCTTCGGATGATGGGCATAGTCGCTCATGAAGACCAACTTATCTGTTTTTATCTTAAAGTCAAATCTTCTATCCACTCCATGGTATGTGCTAATACCATATTTCAATTCTTCAGCATTGCAGCCATTGAGTTGAGCCATTGCCATGGCTGCGACACCGTTCTCTATATTGATAGGTACAGGCTGCCCAAGCTGTACGTCCTTTATACTCTCTATTGGGGAAATGAAATCAAACAGAATCTCACCATTATTAATTCTTATATTTTCGGCATGGAAATCACCGGAGTCGAGAGAATACTCATAAACTTTCACTCCTTCCTGCACATCAGCCTTCATCTCCAGATTCTTATGTATAATGAGGGCGCCGCCAGACTTTATAAGAGTTGTGTAATGACGGAAGCTTTCAAGATAAGCCTCTTTTGTACCATAGATATCAAGATGATCAGGATCTGTCGATGTTATGACACTCATCCATGGACGGAGCCAATGAAAACTACGGTCAAATTCGTCAGCTTCTATTACAACAAAGTCGCTTTTCTCACTAAGAATATAATTAGTCCCGTAGTTTTTGGAGATTCCTCCAAGGAAGGCGTTACAATCAAGGGCACCTTGGTGCATGATATGTGCACACATTGTTGATGTAGTGGTCTTTCCATGCGTGCCAGCCACGCACAGACCTTTATGAGTGCGGGTGAGCATTCCAAGAACCTGTGCTCTCTTCTCAACATCAAAACCATTCTTACGGAAGTAGACAAGTTCTTTGTGGGCAGCTGGTATTGCAGGAGTATAGACAATAAGTGTTGAGTCAACCTTTTTGCAAGCATGAGGTATATCATCTACATTTTCTTCATAATGAATCAACATACCCTCCTTTTCCAACTGTGCAGTAAGGGCAGACGGCGTTTTATCATAGCCGGCGACGACAAGTCCACGATGTATGAAGTAGCGGGCGATAGCACTCATTCCAATGCCTCCAGCCCCTACGAAATAAACAGACTTTATATTTTTAAGTTCCATTGCTTTTATATGTTTATTGTTTATTTTCTGCCAATTTAAGCACTTCGTCTGCAATTACGTCTGCAGAATGCGGCAGTCCTAACTTCAATACGTTTTCTGAAAGGGAATCAAGTTTATGCTGATCCATAACCGTATCAAGTGCCAGCCGGATCACCTTGTCTTTGGCCTCTATGTCCCTTACCATCATTGCAGCATCTCTGTCTACAAGAGCCATAGCGTTTTTTGTCTGATGGTCTTCTGCAACATTCGGTGAAGGCACGAGAATTACAGGTTTCCCAATCAGGCAGAACTCAGAGATGCTGCTTGCTCCTGCACGACTGATAACGAGGTCTGCAGCCTTATAAGCCGCTCCCATATCTGAAATAAAATCAAGCACCCTAAGCATCGGTAATTCCTTATGAGACTTTAGCTGTTGCATTATCGAGGCATTGTAGTATTTTCCTGTCTGCCAAATAAACTGCACTCCAGAAGCTTCTATATCGTCAAGATGTGAAAGGACGCTCTCGTTGACCGTTCGTGCACCGAGGCTACCACCAACTATGAGAATGGTCTTCTTTGCCGGGTCAAGTCCAAACTGCCTGACTGCATCTTCGCGGCTTATATCCGCATTTATTATATTCTGCCTTACGGGATTGCCCGTTTTCATTATCTTGTCTGACGGGAAGAATCGTTCCATGCCGTCATAAGCGACGCAAATCTTGTCAACCTTGGTTGAAAGCATCTTATTGGTCTTCCCCGCATACGAATTCTGCTCCTGAATAAGGCTCGGTACTCCCAAGGAATGTGCCGCATCAAGGGTTGCTCCACTTGCATATCCTCCTACACCAACAGCAGCCATTGGACGAAAGTCTTTTATGATCTGCTTTGCCATACGCTTGCTCTTGAAATAGTCCAGCAACACACCAATGTTCTTCAGTGACCAAAGCGGACGGATAAGTCCTCTTACTGGTAAGCCCTTGATTTCATAGCCTGCAGCCGGAACACGCTGCATTTCCATTCTGCCCAAAGCACCAACAAAAAGGATTTTTACCTCTGGTCTTTTCTCTTTAATGGCATTTGCAATTGATACGGCAGGAAAGATATGTCCACCTGTTCCGCCACCACTTATTATTATTCTCAGTTCTTTATCCATAGCTCTGATATTTATTTCTTAATCTATGCAGACACTGTTGCTGTCTGCTGTTGTTTCTTGCCTACTGACATATCATCCTTTTTCTTTGCCGAATAGCTGACACTTAAGATGACACCAATATACACGCAATTCATTATAGAAGATGTTCCTCCCTTACTTATTAATGGTAACGGCTGTCCCGTAACTGGAGCAAGTCCCACGGCAACCATCATGTTGAACATTGCCTGAGTAACCAGCAACAGCGCCATTCCCATAACGAGCAAAGCAGGGAATGTATTGACACAACGGCTTGCAATAGATGCAGTTCTGAACAGCAGTATTATGTACAGGAAGCATACAATCGCTGCGCCTTCCACTCCCATCTCCTCTATTATAATGGAATATATGAAGTCAGAAAAGGCTTGCGGCAAATAGTCGCGCGCCGTAGAATTTCCAGGACCCTTGCCCACCATATTAGACGAGGCGATGGCTATGTTAGAATAACCAACCTGTGCCTTGGTGTCAAGATCGAACTTTTCTGGCGATACGGGCTCATTGTTGAAAAACTCATTTATACGACCTTTCCATGTGTCCATACGATGGAGCACTTTACCGAAGACAGACTTCTCTTCTTTCTTCTCTGTAGCCTGCTGACTGTCTATGACTTTCTCCGTCATGGCAAGCTTCGGGTCATTTCTCTCCAGCTCTTTCTGATCGGTTCCGAAAAGCATTATGGCTGCAATGCCCAGCAATCCTGATATAAGTATACATCCAAGCAGGTTGCCAATAAGCCTCTTTGGCACTCGTCCTATCCACATCATCAATATCACCACAGATCCGAGAAGAAATGCCGTGGAGAGATTCTCCGTGACAATAAAGGCAAGAAAGACTCCACTCAAGATAAGAATATACTTGAAAGCCCTCTTTTCCGCCCCATGCTCGGTCTGCATCGCGCTAAGTATCTGTGCAACAGCCAATACCACCGATCCTTTTGCCAACTCTGACGGTTGGAACTGGATTATGCCCAGATTTATCCAACGGGCTGCTCCGTTGGTAGCGTGCCCGATGAATAGACATATCAACAGGCTAATGAACGATATGAGAAGAGCAAAAGGCGTGACAAGTTTAAAATATTTGCACTTGATGTTCATCGTAGCAATCATGAATATTACGCCGACGCCCAACAGAAGAGTATGCTTTATTACTGGTCCCCAATAGTTGCTTGTCTTGTACGTAAGATTACTTGAAGCGCTGAACACCTCAATGATACTTATCAGACAGAGTGTGAAAAACACTGCCCATATTATTCCGTCACCCTTAAGTCTGCTCGTTGCTACTGTTTTCTCGGCCATTTATGCTGTGCCTCCCTATTACTTTTTTACATGTTTCTGACAAAAGTCTTGAACTGGTCTCCGCGATCTTCCATATTCTTGAACAAGTCAAAGCTTGCACAACACGGACTCAAGAGCACCGTGTATCCCGGTTTTGCCATCTTGGCACAAGCCTCAACACAGTCTTTCATACTGTGTGTGTCGGCAACAGGAATTCCCATGCCATCAAAGAAATCATGAAGTTTTTTGTTGTCTGCTCCAAGATATACAAGTCCGGCACATTTCGTCTTGACCAGATCCTTAATCTCGTTATAGTCGTTACCCTTGTCCTTACCGCCAATGATAAGAATTGTCGGTGTCCTCATACTTTCCAATGCATACCAGCACGCATCTACATTTGTTGCCTTAGAGTCATTTACATAGAGTACGCCACCAACAGTGGCAACCTTCTCCAGACGATGCTCCACACCAGGAAAATCACTAAGACTTTTTCTTATGTCCTCTTTTTTTATTCCGGCTATATTTGAAGCAATTCCGGCAGCAAGAGAGTTGTATATGTTGTGCTTGCCGGTAAGACTCAGGTCTTCCTGTTCCATGTTAAAAGGTGTTGGATACTCTATCTTGTATTCGCCTTCCTCAATATAACCGATAGAACCTTTCTCCTTTAACTCAGAGAACGGACACTTTACGGCTTTGATGTCATACTTGTCAAGCTCTTTCTTTATCACAGAATCATCATTCCAGTAGATAAAAGAGTCGTCGCTTGTTTGATTCTGCAGTATTCTCATCTTTGCGTCCACATAGTTCTGCATGCAGAAGTCGTAGCGGTCAAGATGGTCTGGAGTAATGTTCAGCAGAATCGCAATATTTGCACGGAATTCATACATATTGTCAAGTTGGAACGAACTCAGTTCTATGATATAGTATGCATGCGGATCTTCCGCCACCTGAAGAGCGAGGCTCTTTCCTATATTTCCAGCCAGTCCTACATCATATCCTGCATTCTTGAAGATATGATAAATGAGGGATGTCGTGGTGGTCTTACCGTTACTTCCAGTAATACAAATCATCTTAGAGTCTGTATACCTTCCGGCAAACTCTATCTCGCTTATGATGTGTATGTTCCTCTCCATACACTTCTTTATCATCGGAGCTTCCTTTGGAATTCCTGGACTCTTTATTATTTCATCAGCATCGAGAATGTGCTCCTCTGTATGATGTCCTTCCTCCCATTCTATCCCATGGTCGTCCATCAGTTTCTTGTATTTATCCTTGATAGACGACATGTCAGAAACAAACACGTCAAATCCTTCTTTCTTAGCAAGTACAGCAGCTCCTGCGCCACTCTCTCCTGCACCAAGTATTACTATTCTTTTCATTGTTTCCATTTTTATTTTCTCATTTATCTTATCTTCAGCGTGATGATAGCAAGCGCCGCAAGAATTATTGTCACAATCCAGAACCTGATGGTTATCTTTGATTCATGCACTGCCTTATGTGGCTTCTTGAACAGATATTTTATATTAGGGTCAAGTTGGTCGTCGGTAGTGCGAAATGTATCGTGCAGAGGAGCACGCTTTATCAAACGCTGCTTTACACCATGTCTTGTTCCCCACTTCGCATAATATACCTGTAGAATAACACTGAGGCTTTCCACGAAAAATATGCCACAGAGTATTGGCAGCATAAGCTCTTTGTGGATTATTACGGCACATACGCCGATTATTCCTCCGATAGTCAACGAACCTGTGTCGCCCATAAACACCTGTGCTGGATATGAATTATACCATAAGAAGCCGACAAGGGCTCCAATGAATGCACATAGAAAGACCACAAGTTCCTGTGATCCAGGAATGTACATTATATTAAGGTAAGCAGCGTATTCTATATGGCTGCTGACATATGCGAATATTCCAAGTGCCACTCCTATTATGGCTGAATTTCCAGCACACATCCCATCCATTCCATCATTGAGATTTGCTCCGTTGGAGACTGCCGTTACCACCAATATTGTCATAAGCACAAAGAGAATCCAACCTGCAGCCGTCTTGTATTCGCCGCAAAACGACATAAGGTCGGCATAGTCAAGATTATGCCCTTTCAGGAACGGGATTGTCGTTTTAAGAGACTTTACGGACTCCGGCCGGTGTTTCACTGCAACTTCCGTGCCATTCTGCTTCTGTATTGCAAGATTTTCATTTATCTTGGCATCAGGGCTGAGCCAAAGGATAAGTCCGACAATAAGTCCAATGCTTATCTGGCCGACAATCTTAAACTTTCCCGGCAATCCTTCCTTGTTATGGCGGAATATCTTGATATAATCGTCAAGCCCGCCGAGAAAGCCGAGCCACACCGTGGTGACAATCATAAGTATGAGATAGATATTCCTCATACGTCCGAGCAAGATTACCGGCAACAGTATCGACACTATGATGATTATTCCACCCATCGAAGGCACGCCAATCTTGTTTACCCCGAACGGGTCTATCTTAGCATCTCTCTGTGTCTCTGTTATCTGCTTGTTCTTCAAGAACTTTATGAATTTCTCACCAAACCAGGCGGAAATCACCAAGGATAGAATCAGCGCCAATAGGGCACGGAACGATATATACCCCCATACATGACTGCCGGGAATGCCAAACTGCTCAAGGAACCGGAATAAATAGTATAACATTTCTTATTATTATTTTTCAACATTCATAATTTCTCTAAGCACTTCCTTATCGTCGAAGTGGTGCTTTATGCCTTTTATCTCCTGGTAATCTTCGTGGCCTTTGCCTGCAACGAGTATTACATCGCCTTTCTGCGCCATCAGACAAGCTGTACGTATTGCCTCCTTACGATCTACGATGCTCACCACCTTCTTCATCTGTTGGGCATCAAGTCCGGCAAGCATATCATTAATAATGTCTTGCGGGTCTTCGAAACGCGGATTGTCACTTGTTATTATTACCTTGTCACTCTGCTTGACTGCTTCCTGCGCCATAAGAGGACGCTTTCCTTTGTCGCGATTTCCTCCAGCTCCACACACCGTAATGACGTGTCCTTTTCCGTCAAGCACTTCGTGTATAGCCTTCAGAACATTCTCAAGTGCATCAGGCGTATGGGCATAGTCCACGATTGCCGTATAGCCATCAGAAGACTGTATAGGGTCAAGTCTGCCGCTGACGCTTTTCAGTGTACTCATTACGAGCAGTATATTCTCAGGTTTCTCTCCCAGCATCACTGCCGTACCGTAAACAGCAAGCAGGTTGCTTACATTGAACTTTCCGATAAACTGCACTCCTACTTCCCTTCCGTCTATTTCCAGATACATTCCTCCGAAATGGCACTCCAGAATTTTTGCCTTGAAGTCAGCCATTGCACGTGTGGAATAAGTCTTCACCACGGCCCTTGTGTTCTGCACCATGACCATTCCATTCTTGTCATCTGCATTGGTTATGGCAAAGGCTGTTTTCGGGAGTCCGTCGAAGAAAGCCTTCTTTGCATTGCGGTAGTTTTCGAAAGTTTTATGATAGTCGAGATGGTCACGTGTAAGGTTGGTGAATATTCCTCCCACGAATTCCAATCCACCTATGCGTTTCTGTGCTATGGCATGAGAACTGCACTCCATGAACGCATACTGACAACCGGCTTCCACCATTCTGTGCAACAGATAGTTAAGTTCTATCGGGTCGGGTGTGGTATGGTCCGCAGGAATTGCTTCATCTTCTATATAGTTGCAGACAGTCGAGAGAAGCCCACATCTGTATCCGAACTTACGAAACATGTTGTATAATAAGGTGGCAATTGTGGTCTTGCCATTTGTTCCCGTCACTCCCACGAGCTTCAGTTTTTTCGAGGGATTACCATAGAACAAGGTCGCAACTTTTCCTACAGCATCTTCGGTAGATTCCACCTGTACGTATGTAACTCCACTTTCCTTTACCTTCGGCATATTTTCGCAAAGAATTGCCCTTGCCCCAAGTTCTATTGCTTTAGGTATAAACTTGTGTCCATCTACCTGTGTGCCTTGTTGTGCAACAAACAGATGGCCTTCTTTTATACGGCGTGAGTCTATGTTCACACCAGTAATATCAATATCCGTCTGTCCTACTACGGCAAGCGGTTTCACTGTACTTAGCAATTCATTCAATATCATAATCGTATCTACTTTTTGTTTCTTTTCACCTTATTATATTATATATGCTGAAACCTGTGTCATCTCAGGTGCAGCACACATTTCTGTCCTTTTCTTATATTATTACCTGCAACAACAGACTGCTCACGCACTTTTCCTCTGCCGAGCACTGTCACTTTCAGCCCTCTTGCTTCCAGCACATAAACTGCGTCTCTTGCTCCCATGCCCGTAACATCGGGCATGATGCCTTTGCCGCAGACAGGCATTTTTATGAGAGTCACAGAATTGCCGTTTCTTTCAATCCTTCCCCATATAGGGTTTCCGTCAACATAGCTTCCGTTCCATCCGTCGTTCGTCTTCACTCCAAGATGGGTCAGCACATAGTCCGCAGCAAGCAAGTTGCCGTTCTTCACATCCGGCATAAACACTGACAACGAGTCACGGGCGTCAGAAGCGAGCAGCTTGAGGCTTTGCGCCATTATGCCTTCTGAGATCTGACGGAACACCGGTCCGCTCTGCAAGCCTCCCGATGCAGGAGCACCGGGTTTCTGTATACAGACAATACAACTGTATCTTGGCGCATCTGCGGGAAAATATCCGGCAAAGCTGACAAGATAGTTCATCATGCCGTTCTTATATCCGCCCTTGCCCTTGGAAATCTGCGCTGTTCCTGTCTTTCCTGCAGACTTGAAGGATTGTGACTTGGCTCTTTTACCCAGTCCGTAGTCTACGACATGGAAGAGTATTGCCTGCATCTCCTTCAGGGCCTTGTCGCTACAGATTTTCTCTCTTAGCACGACTGTCGGAAACTCCTTCTGTACTTCCCCATCTTTCATCACACACTTGACGAACCTTGGCGCCACCATCTTGCCATTATTTGCTATGGCATTGTAGAAAGCAAGTGTGTAAATCGGTGGAATCTGTGTTTCGTATCCTATACTCATCCAGGGCAACGTCGTGCCATACCAGTTGGTATACTGTCCACGCTTGTTTTTTTGGGGTTCACGTATCTGTGCCTTTGCTGCCCCCTTGAAGGGTAATCCAAGATCAATTCCCATTCCAACACGCTTGAGTCCTTGTACAAACTTCTCAGGATTCTTGCTGTAGAAGCGGTCTATGATACGGCTTACACCGATGTTGGAACTTACCTCCAAGCATTTCGGCAATGATATTCTCTGGTATCCGCCTCTTGCCCAGTTGTGGTCTTTCATTTTCGCTCCGTACATGTCCCACACTCCACATCCTGTGTCCACCGTATACGTTGTGTCCACCACACCGTCGTCGAGTGCGACAAGCAATGAGGCCGGTTTGAACACGGAACCAGGCTCAAGAAGGTCTGAAACTGCATCGTTCTTTATCTCGTAGTAGTTGCCGTCGGCACACTTCGTCATGTTTACCATCGCCTTTACGTCACCTGTCTTCACTTCCATTACGATTGCCACGCCTACATTTCCGTTTATTTCTTTCAGCTTCTCCACGAGGGCGCGTTCCGAAAGATCCTGCATACCGACGTCTATCGTTGTCACGATGTCAGAACCGTTCACCGGTTCCTTCTCCACCTGCGCTATATTCTTGTTGAGCACCTTATGTATGCTCTTCATTCCGGGGGTGCCTCTAAGGTAAGAGTCAAACCATTGCTCCAATCCATTCTTCGGCTGTCCGTTCCATGTCACAAGGTCCCCGATTGTTCTTGCCGCAAGAGAGCCAAAAGGTTTCTTTCTCGTCGAGAACACGGTGAAGTTGAATCCTCCCCTATAAGCAGGTTGGTTAAACACAGGAAGCTGCTTTACTGCCGTAAATTCATCGAAGGTCACCCTTCCCTTTACTATAGGCCAACTCTTGCTATTCTTGTCGTAGCCCTTCTGTAGGTGTTCTCTTATCGACTCTACGTTGCGCTTGGGAAAGATACGGTGCAACCCTTCACAGATTTTTTCAAAGTTCTCGTGCCACATCGTGTCGCGGAACTGCCGGCACACACTGAAGTCTATCTTCACTTCATACTCCGGCAAGTTTCCCGACAACAGTCTACCGTCACTGCTGAGGATATTTCCTCTTTCCGGAAGGATTGGTCTGTTTTTCACCTTCTTCTGTGCAGCCACTTTCATCCAATAGTCATGTTTCACCGTGCCTATGTAAACCACCCTGCCTACAATCAGCATACCTAGAAGCACCGCCGCATATGCTATTATGCGGTATCTAGTTATTATTTTTTTCTTGTCAAACGAACTGCTCATTGCTCCGGTACATTTATAATATAAGGTGGTTGTGATGGTATATGAAGCACACTGTCTTTATTCTGCCTCAGCATCTCAAGCACATTACTCTCGCGGCTGACTTCCGTAAGGTCGCTTGTGCTAGACATCGCCTTGAATTTTGCCTCCTCAAGTTCCTTGTTAAGCCTTGCTATCTCTATACGTTGCTTGTCGCAACTGTATCTGTTAGATATATATATTATGGTAAAGCCCACCACCAGCAGAATAAGCCATAGCTGCTGACGTATAATCTTTGCCGTCAGGAATTCCCCGCCGAGAATCTTTGCGAGTTTGAACTCTCCGGCAAGCGGACGCTCATCTTCACGTGCCTGTTCCTCCACGAGCCTTTTCAGCTCCTGACGTGCCTCCGACGCAGATTCAACAACTTCCGTTCCGACATTTACGCTTTCTTCATCTGTAGTCTGCCCAACATCTGCTGTTTCTGCCTTTGGCTTTATTTCATTGTTGCCTGTTTCTTCTTTCATCTTTTTTCTGCGATTCTTAGTTTTGCGCTTCTGCTTCGTGGATTTCTCTCCTGTTCTTCAGCATCTGGCACGACAACTTTGTTGTTGACAAGCCTAAAAGGAGTATTTACCCTTCCGAAGAAGTCCTGTTCCATTTTCCCTTCCGGATTGCCTGTCTTCATCACGTTCTTCACCATTCTGTCTTCCAGGCTGTGATAAGTTATTACCGAAAGCCTGCCACCGGGCTTCAGCAGTTCCGCTGCCCCGACAAGCATCTCGCGTAAGGCTGACATCTCGTGGTTTACAACTATTCGCAGAGCCTGGAAGAGCTTTGCCATTTCCTTCTTTCCACGCTCCTTCGGGAACAGAGGAGCAACAACATCCATCAAGTCTTGCGTTGTCTGTATTTTTTTCCGAGTCCTTGCCTTCACTATTGCCGAGGCAAGACGTCTTGAGTTCTTCAGTTCCCCATAGAGGTAGAATATATCCGCAAGCTGTTCTTCGTCATTCTTGTTCAGCAGATCTGCGGCAGTATCTCCGCCTCTTTTGTTCATTCTCATGTCAAGCGGAGAATCAAAACGGAAAGAGAAGCCTCTTGTCTCATCATCAAAATGATGACTCGATACACCGAGATCGGCAAGCAGACCGTCCAAACCGTTCACTCCATAATACTTCATCCAGTTTTTCAAGTATCGAAAGTTGCTTCTGACGAACGTGAAATTATCTTGCGGTTCAACATTCCTCTCCGCATCTGCATCCTGGTCAAAGCTGTAAAGATGAGCTCCGCCATAAAGTCGTGACAAAATTTCCCGACTATGGCCGCCTCCGCCGAAAGTAACATCCACATAGATGCCACCAGGCTTTATGTCAAGCCCGTCCACGCTCTTCTCAAGCAGTACCGGTACATGATACGATTCAATTATTTTTGCCATAGCCTTCTTTCTGATTCATTATTTCCTCTAATGCCGCCCCGAACTCTTCTGGTTCCATGAACGGCTTCTCCAAACTCTCTTCGCTCCATATCTCCACCGAATCACCCATTCCGATAAAACGCACGCCTTGTCCGATATTCGCCATAATAGTGTAGCGCTTGGGGATCAGAAATCTCCCATTACCGTCGAGAACAACCGTCTCAACATCAGAAACGAACTGACGGAAAATCTGCTGATGATCCTTGTTCCAGCGGTTGAGCCTTGATCTCAGTTCGTCCATCTGGGCATTCCATACGCTTTCAGGATAAAGCACAAGACATAACTGAAAGACATCCTTCCGCAACACAATCCTCTCCTCTCCACCGGATTGCAGTATCTTGCGGAATACTGACGGAAGGAACACACGTCCCTTGGCGTCCACCTTTGCCTCTATATTACCTAAAAAACGCATACGTACCTATAATAAAGATATTCGGGGTCAAAGTTACACAAAATTCCCCACACACCACCACTTTTCCCCACAAAAGTCACAAAAACACTTGTTTTTTTTGTCAGGACACGCCATTCTGCGCCTACAATGCCACGAAAAGGCAACAGCCAGCACACGACACTGTCGTCAAATCGTGCTAAACATATCTCTAAGCACCTGCAGAGACTTCAGTTCACCGAAATCAGGCACATGAAGCCTGTAAAAATCCAGAACAACATCAAGACAGCGATTGCGTTCCTCATGAGACATTCTGAAGAGATGCATATTACCATAATCCATACGCATCAAAAGAAACATTATTCTGCTGTCTTCTGCATCAAGGAAACCACGCCCCGGAAATGCCGAAGACACAAAGCACCCGTTCTGCATGTCAAAGCAGTACCCTTCAAGATAGCCATCCATATTGGGGTAAACGCCCACAAACCGCGTAAGACGCATCATGAAGACAAGATGGAAGTTGGAAAAGCCGGCAGAAGAACCATCAAGCCACTGCACACTGTCGCAAACATAGTCATAGAGCAATGGAGACTCCGACCCAACCATAGTAACACGACACAGAAATTCGGCAACAAACATCGAAATTGACAGTTTATACGGGTCAAACGGGATAGAGGAAAAAGCCTTGGAAATATGAGCGTCCTTGACAACAAGAAGACTACCTACCGATTTTCGCTCCACCACAAGCTCAAGCAAAGACATGGGTTGGAAAAGCTGGCGACGCGATTTTCCTTTTTTTGAAGAACCCACCAAGACGACACATGACGCCCTGCCCTCCTCACGAGAAAGGACATCAACCATCAACTTTGAATCACTGAAAGCGAAAGCACGAAGTACTATAGCCGTTATTTTATACATAATACAGCCACAAAAGTATAAAAAACTTTCCTTTCAGGCACAAAAACACGCAAAAAAACAAGAAAAGACGTTTTTTTTCACAATTTCCTTCAAAAATATTTGCGCAATTAATTTTATTGCCGTAACTTTGCACCGCAAAATCCGAAGCATGGTCCCTTCGTCTATCGGTTAGGACGAGAGATTTTCATTCTCTAAAGAGGAGTTCGACTCTCCTAGGGACTACAATAAAAATAAAAAAGAATAATAACAAGATGGCAAATCACAAATCATCAATCAAGAGAATCCGTCAGGACAAGAAAAAGAATTTGCACAACAGATATTATGCAAAGACTATGCGTAACGCAGTTCGCAAACTGCGCGCAATGACAGACAAAGAAGAGGCTGTTAAAATGTACCCAAGCGTACAGAAGATTTTGGACAAGCTGGCAAAGACCAACCTTATCCACAAGAACAAGGCTGCTAACATCAAGTCAAGCCTTGCTCAGCACATCAACAGCTTGGTATAATAGCCTTCTGCCGTTATTAAGAATTTACGAAGATGCCACAATCATATTTGATTGTGGCATCTTTGCATTCAACACGACCTGCACTTTCAGGCTACTTTCCATCATCATCCCGGCATTAAATACACTTTTAAAGTGAAAAGTTTCCGCAAGTCAATAAAATTGACTATCTTTGCCGCTGAAAATACGAATCAAGCAAATGTCAGAGAATCAAATAAACGAAAATAATTATTCCGCCAGCAACATTCAGGTGTTGGAGGGACTCGAAGCCGTGCGCAAACGCCCGGCAATGTACATCGGTGACATAAGTGAAAAAGGACTTCACCACCTGGTAAACGAGACTGTGGACAACTCCATCGACGAGGCAATGGCAGGATACTGCACACACATCGAAGTAACCATCAACGAGGACGAATCTATAACCGTACAGGACAACGGACGAGGAATCCCAGTTGACGAGCACGAAAAGTTGCACAAGTCAGCACTCGAAGTCGTAATGACCGTACTTCACGCTGGAGGAAAGTTCGACAAAGGCTCCTACAAAGTCAGCGGCGGTCTCCACGGAGTCGGCGTAAGCTGCGTTAACGCCCTCTCAACAAAGATGAAGTCACAGGTATTCCGCAACGGAAAGATTTACCAGCAGGAATACGAAAAGGGGAAACCGCTATACCCAGTGAAAGTGATAGGAGAAACGACCCTTCAGGGAACACGCCAGCAGTTCTGGCCAGATTCCAGCATCTTCACAACCACCACATACAAATACGAGATCATCGCCAAGCGCATGAGAGAGTTGGCTTACCTCAACGCGGGAATAACCATCACCCTCACAGACAAGCGCCCCGATGAAGAAGGAAAAACAAAGCAGGAAGTCTTCCATGCAAAAGAAGGACTCAAGGAATTCGTGCGCTACGTAGACCGTCACCGCACTCACCTCTTCGACGACGTCATCTATCTGAAAACAGAGAAGCAAGGTATTCCTATCGAGGTGGCAATAATGTACAACACCGACTACAGCGAAAACATCCACTCATACGTAAACAACATCAACACAATTGAGGGAGGAACCCATCTTGTGGGCTTCCGCATGGCGCTGACAAGAACACTGAAGAAATATGCCGACAGCGACCCTGTAATATCGAAGCAGATAGAGAAAGCCAAGATAGAGATTGCCGGAGAAGATTTCCGCGAAGGACTCACAGCAGTAATCTCAATAAAGGTGGCAGAACCGCAATTCGAGGGACAGACAAAGACCAAGCTCGGCAACAGCGAAGTAACCGGAGCCGTGCAGCAGGCCGTATCAGAAGCCCTCACAAACTATCTCGAGGAACACCCGAAAGAGGCAAAACAAGTATGCGAGAAAGTAATCCTCGCCGCAACGGCACGTATCGCAGCCCGCAAGGCAAGAGAAAGCGTACAGCGCAAAAACCCGATGACAGGTGGCGGACTACCCGGCAAACTTGCCGACTGTTCCAACCGTGACCCAAAGGAATGCGAGATATTCCTCGTCGAAGGAGACTCCGCCGGCGGTTCAGCGAAACAGGGACGCGACCGCTACAGGCAAGCCATCCTGCCACTGAGAGGAAAAATCCTTAACGTGGAGAAGGTTATGTGGCACAAGGTTTTCGAGAGCGAGTCTGTAATGAATATCATACAGAGCATCGGCGTGCGCTTCGGAGTGGACGGCGAAGACGACAAAGAAGCAAACACCGACAAGCTCCGCTACGACAAAATCATCATCATGACCGATGCCGACGTCGATGGCTCACACATCGACACCCTCATCATGACACTCTTCTACCGTTTCATGCCGAAAGTCATACAGGAAGGTCACCTCTACATCGCAACACCACCACTTTACCTCTGCACCTTCAAGAACAAGGTTAAGGAATACTGCTACACAGAGCAGCAGCGACAGGCGTTCCTCGACAAATACGGCAACGGAGTAGACGATGACAAGAACATTCACACACAGCGATACAAAGGTCTTGGAGAGATGAACCCGGAACAGCTTTGGGACACCACCATGAACCCAGAGACCAGACTCCTGAAGCAGGTAAATATTGAGAATGCAGCAGAAGCCGACGAAATCTTCTCCATGCTCATGGGCGACGACGTGGAACCACGCCGACAGTTCATCGAAGAAAACGCCACATATGCAAACATTGACGCATAACAGAAGCGAAAGAGCACTATTAACATGGTTGTAACAAGACAGGAAACTGTAGGATAGACTATATTGTAGGAAACGAGACAGAACAGGAAACAACAAACAATATATAGAATACAAAACACAAACAATCCTGAAAACAGCCAATAAAAGAATCTAATGACAACAACGACGCAGACGGCACACCCGTCTGCGTTTTTTGTAAACCAGCCGATAGGGAAAACATATCGTCAGCCACTCCGTCCCATAAGCGAAAAAAAAACGCAAGCAGCAGACTATTCCCCAACAAGGAAATACACGCCAATGGTTAAGAAAAGACTAAAAAACAGATAAAAAACAGCAACATAAGCTACATTTTGCCACAAAACTTTGCACACTTTAATGATATTTGCTAACTTTGCAGCGTTCAGTGGAATGGGGAGCCCCGATGGAGCTCCTCATTTTATTTTAAATCCTCCTACATAAGGAACATAATCATGCATGACTTTTAAATCCGGCAAAGGGGGAAAATGACACATTATTTTTTATATATGATAGACAAAAACGTAGTTGAAAAACTGGTTAACCAATGGCTTGAGGAAAAAGACTATTTCCTTGTAGACATTGAAATTAGCCGCGACAACAGAATCGTGGTGGAAATCGACCATGCAGACGGAGTATGGATTGAGGATTGCGTGCAGCTGAGCCGCTTCATAGAAGACAACCTGAACAGGGACGACGAAGACTACGAGTTGGAAGTAGGAAGCGCAGGCCTCGGACAACCATTCAAAGTAAGGCAGCAGTTCATCAATTTCACAGGCAAAGAGGTAGAAGTGCTCGATGCGGAAGGAAAGAAATGGAAAGGACTACTGAAAAACGTTGACGGCGACGAATTCACCGTAACTGTCAAAGAGAAGATAAAGAAAGAAGGATCAAAACGCCCTACCCTCGAGGATGTTGACCACACCTTCAATATGAACAACGTGAAATATACAAAATACTTAATAAGTTTCAAATAAGCTATGGCAGCAAGAAAAAATGAAGAAGAGACCGTAAGCATGGTCGACACCTTCCGTGAGTTCAAGGAAACAAAGAACATCGACCGCACCACCCTCATGAGTGTGCTCGAGGAAAGCTTCCGCAACGTTATCGCAAAAATATTCGGAAGCGACGAAAACTTCGACGTCATCGTAAACCCAGACAAAGGAGACTTCGAGATATACAGAAACCGTACCGTCGTAGCCGACGGTGTTGAACACGACGAGAACAAGGAAATAACCCTTACTGAAGCACGCAAGATACAGCCCGACTACGAAGTGGGTGAAGATGTAAGCGAAAAGGTGGACTTCAGCAAGTTCGGCAGACGAGCCATCCTTAACCTGAGACAGACACTGGCTTCAAAAGTGCTGGAACTTGAGCACGACAGCCTCTACAACAAATACAAAGATCGCGTAGGACAGATCATCAGCGCCGAAGTATACCAAGTATGGAAACGTGAAGTTCTGCTTGTGGACGACGAGAACAACGAGCTCATCCTGCCAAAGGGAGAGCAGATACCACGCGACCAGTACCGCAAGGGCGAAGCCGTAAGAGCCGTCATACTGCGCGTAGACAACGAGAACAACAATCCGAAAATCATACTCAGCCGCACAAGCCCCGTATTCCTACAGCGCTTGCTCGAACAGGAAGTGCCGGAAATCAACGACGGACTCATCACCGTACAGCGTATAGCACGCATGCCGGGAGAAAGAGCCAAAATCGCCGTTGAGAGCTACGACGAGCGCATCGACCCCGTAGGAGCCTGCGTCGGAGTGAAGGGAAGCCGCGTACACGGCATCGTAAGAGAACTCTGTAACGAGAACATCGACGTCATCAACTACACATCAAATACAAAACTCTTCATCCAGCGCGCACTAAGTCCGGCAAAAGTACTCAGCATAAACGTTGACGAAGAGAACCACAAGGCAGAAGTATACCTCAAACCAGAGGAAGTTTCGCTCGCCATCGGACGAGGCGGAATGAACATCAAGTTGGCAAGTATGCTGACAGAATACACAATCGACGTATTCCGCGAAGTAGAAGAAGGAGTGGAAGACGAGGATATCTATCTCGATGAGTTCTCCGATGAAATAGACCAGTGGATCATCGACGCAATAAAAGGCATAGGCCTCGACACGGCAAAATCCGTGCTTAACGCCCCACGCGAAATGCTCGTGGAGAAAGCCGACCTCGAAGAGGAAACCGTCGACCATGTACTCGAAGTACTTAGGGCAGAGTTCGAATAAGCAGCAAAAGCACGGTTCGGACAAACACCACACACAAAGGCAGAGTTCGGACAACCAAAAAAGGGAAACATAATGTGACGTCCGAACAAGCCTTTAAAAGTAACGTTCGGGAATAATAACAGAAAAGAAGAAGGGTAAAAAAACAAGTATGAGCATCAGATTAAACAAAGCAATCAGTGAATTAAACATAGGACTTCAAACGGCAGTTGATTTCCTGAAAAAAAGAAGTGAGCTCGGAAACGCACCGGAAGGACCAAACTCCAAGCTCACCGACGAGCAGTATAAAGCCCTCGTGGAAGCATACAAATCAGACAAGGAAGAACGCACACAGGCAGAAAAGCTGCTACAGAAAAAGCCGAAGGAGAAAAAGCGCATCGAAAAAAAAACAGAGCGCCAGCAACAGAAATACACTCCATTAGGGAAAATAGACCTCGACAGTATCGGCAAGAAGCCGTCGGCACAATCTGCTGCCTCAGCTTCAAAACCCGAAGGAAACAAGGCAAAAGCTTCTGCCGTAAGCCAGCCGGAAAAAGAGGACAAAGCAGCTGCGCCGCAGCAAAAGACAACGGTCCCACAGCAGCCAAGTAAACCAACCGCAGCCACCCCCAAGGCAGAACCACAGTCAAAGGCAGCAGAAAGCAAGCACGAGCAGAAGAACGACAAGCAGCACACAGCCCACGACACGCATATCACACAAACTGGCAAGCCAAAGGAGCAACAGACACAGCAGACAGCCACAGTTGTCAGCCAAGACACAAAGGTGTTCACATTGAAGAGCGAGAAGAAACTCACTCCAAAAGTGAACGTGCTCGGAAAAATAGACCTCGATGCGCTCAACCAAAGTACACGTCCAAAGAAAAAGACAAAAGAGGAACGCCGCAAGGAACGCGAAGAGAAAGCACAGCAGAACCACAATGGCAACGGAGAACGCAAAAAAAGACAGCGCATAAACAAAGAACGCGTTGACATAGCTGCAGCTGCTAAACAGCAGAGCGGCAACCAGCAAGGCGGACAAAAGAACGCAGGAGGCAGCAACAAGAAGAAAAACCGCAAACGCGGCGGACAGAAGCCTGCCGAAGTAAGCGAGGAAGACGTAGCACGCCAGGTAAAAGAGACGCTCGCACGCCTCACCAGCAAAGGACAGAACAAGAAGGGAGCCAAATACCGCAAGGAGAAACGCGACGCCGTGCAGGAACACCTGAAGGAGCAGCGCGCCGAAGAAAAGGCAGAGAGCAAGACACTTAAGCTCACAGAGTTTGTGACCGTAAGCGAACTGGCAAACATGATGAACGTATCAGTAAATCAGGTCATCGGCACATGCATGAGTGTAGGAATAATGGTTTCCATCAACCAGCGCCTCGATGCAGAAACCATCAACCTCGTGGCAGAAGAATTCGGATTCAAGACAGAATACGTCAGCGCAGAAGTGTCTGAAGCAATAAACGAGGAGCCAGACGACGAGAACGATCTCGTGCCACGTGCCCCAATCGTAACCGTGATGGGACACGTAGACCACGGCAAGACCTCACTGCTTGACCACATACGCAATACAAACGTCATCGCCGGAGAAGCAGGAGGCATCACACAGCACATCGGAGCATACAACGTGACACTGCAGAACGGCAGGCACATCACATTCCTCGACACCCCAGGACACGAAGCCTTCACAGCCATGCGTGCCCGTGGTGCACAGGTTACCGACATAGCCATCATCATCGTGGCGGCCGACGACAGTGTCATGCCTACCACACGAGAGGCCATAGCACACGCACAGGCAGCCAACGTTCCGATGGTGTTCGCCATAAACAAGATAGACAAACCGGGAGCAAACCCCGACAAAATACGTGAAGACCTTGCCAACATGAACCTCCTCGTGGAGGAATGGGGCGGCAAGTACCAGTGCCAGGAGATAAGCGCAAAGAAGGGAATCGGAGTAGACGACCTGCTGGAAAAAGTACTCCTCGAAGCAGACATGCTCGAGCTCAAGGCCAACCCTAACCGCAAAGCAACGGGAAGCGTCATAGAGTCGTCGCTCGACAAGGGACGCGGATACGTATCCACCGTGCTCGTAAGCAACGGAACCCTGCGCGTAGGCGACAACCTCATCGCCGGAACAAGCTACGGCCGCATCAAGGCCATGTTCAACGAGCGTAACCAGCGCATCGAAGAGGCAAAACCGTCAGAACCGGCAACAATACTCGGACTTAACGGAGCGCCTACAGCTGGCGACGCCTTCCATGTACTCGACACCGAGCAGGAGGCGCGCGACATTGCCAACAAGCGACTGCAACTGCAGCGCGAGCAGGGACTCAGAACACAGAAGCGTCTGACCCTCAGCGATATCAGCCATCGTATCGCTCTCGGTTCATTCAAGGAGCTCAACATCATCGTCAAGGGAGACACCGATGGAAGTATCGAGGCACTCAGCGACTCATTCATCAAGCTCTCGACAGAAAAGATCAAAGTCAACGTCATCTACAAAGCCGTGGGACAGATTTCAGAGAGCGATGTAACCCTCGCCGACGCTTCCGACGCACTCATCGTAGGATTCCAGGTTCGTCCTTCAACAGCGGCACGCAAGCTTGCCGACCAGGAAGGTGTGGAAATCAACACCTACTCCATCATCTATGACGCTATCGAAGACGTCAAGTCTGCAATGGAAGGAATGCTCGACAAGGTTGTCAAGGAAGTCATTACCGGACAGGTCGAAGTGCGCGAAGTATACAAAATATCGAAAGTCGGCACCGTGGCAGGAGCCTTCGTCACCGAAGGCAAAGTACACCGCTCCGACAAGGCACGCCTCGTACGCGACGGCATCGTAGTACACACCGGCGAAATCAACGCCCTGAAACGTTTCAAGGACGATGTCAAGGAAGTCGGCGTGAACTTCGAGTGCGGTATCTCACTCGTCAACTTCAACGACATCCAGGTAGGCGACGTTATCGAAACCTTCACAGAGATAGAGGTCAAGCAAAAGCTGTAAGACAGCTGAAACAAAAACAACATTATTTTCCCAAGATAAAGAACCGTGGCATTCCGTCACGGTTTTTTATGCTCTTCGTCAATTTAGGTGGTAATGTCTCTTCCAAATAAGTCAGTATAAAAAACTGAGATTTGAGATAGCTAAGACAGAAAATACTCTACAGCGAATATGTTTACGGCAGATATTTCCCGAATCCAACAATAGACTTATACGTTTCAATGTCATTTTGCGCCTTTGCATAAGATAATTTTTGGTTCAACAATATATTCCAAACAAGACCTGGATTATATTGCATTACCCATACAAAAGACAAAGCCAAGCAAGCAAAAAAAGAACTATACCACCCCACAAGAGCCATCGATAACCACTCCCAAGAAGCTCAATATCAGGCGACAGACACCTCTATGCAGCGGAAAAATCATAAAAAAAGAAAAATAAAATGTGGTTTTCTCTTTTGTTTATAAGTAAATAACTATCTTTGTGCGATATTTATTCGTATATATAGACATTACAGAGAAATATATACATAACAGATGTTGTTAAAACAATAAGTTTTTTAGATGAACGTAATTACGAAAACAGTTCAATTGCCTGATGGCAGAACCATCAGCATTGAAACCGGGAAAGTGGCAAAACAGGCTGACGGCTCCTGTGTGCTCCGTATGGGCAACACCGTTTTGCTCGCCACCGTTTGTGCCGCAAAAGATGCAGTTCCCGGAACAGATTTCATGCCTTTGCAGGTTGAGTACAGAGAACAGTATGCCGCTGCCGGAAGATTTCCAGGCGGATTCACAAAGCGCGAAGGCAAAGCAAGCGACAATGAGATTCTTACATGCCGACTGGTTGACCGCGCACTGCGCCCTCTGTTCCCTGCAGACTTCCACGCTGAGGTGTATGTGAACATCATCCTCTTCTCTGCCGACGGAGTAGACCAGCCTGATGCACTGGCAGGATTTGCTGCATCATGCGCACTGGCATGTTCAGATATTCCTTTCGAGTGCCCGATTTCTGAAGTACGCGTGGCACGCATCAACGGAGAATACGTAATCAACCCTACCTTCGAGCAGATGAAGGAAGCTGACATGGACCTCATGGTAGGAGCATCAGCCGAAAACATCATGATGGTTGAGGGAGAGATGAAAGAGGTTTCAGAGCAGGACCTGCTCGGAGCACTCAAGGCAGCGCAGGAGGCTATCCGCCCTATGTGCGAGCTGCAAACAGAACTATCGAAAGAGCTTGGCACCGACGTGAAGCGCGAATACTGCCACGAAGTGAACGATGAGGACCTGCGCAAGCAGATCAACGACGAGCTTTATCCAAAGGCATACGAGGTAGTGAAAGAGGCTCTCGATAAACAGGCTCGCCAAGATGCTTTCGACAAGATTCTCTCTGATTTCCAAGAGGCTTACAACGCCGCACACACCGACCTCACCGAGGAGGAGCTTGAAGAGAAGGCAGCCCTGATGGACAAGTACTACCATGATGTGATGCGCGACGCAATGCGTCGTTGTATCCTCGACGAGGGAATACGTCTCGACGGCCGCAAGACTAACGAGATACGTCCAATATGGTGCGAGGTTTCACCACTGCCAATGCCTCACGGAAGTTCAATCTTCACACGTGGAGAGACACAGTCGCTGACAACCTGTACGCTCGGAACAAAGCTCGATGAGAAGATGGTAGACGATGTGCTCGACAAGAGCTACATGCGCTTCCTGCTGCACTACAACTTCCCTCCATTCTGTACAGGCGAGGCTAAGGCACAACGTGGTGTGGGACGCCGCGAAATTGGTCACGGCCATCTGGCATGGCGTGCATTGAAGGGACAGATTCCTGCAGACTACCCTTACACAGTACGCCTCGTATCACAGATTCTCGAGTCCAACGGTTCCTCATCAATGGCAACCGTATGTGCCGGAACACTGGCGCTGATGGATGCCGGAGTGCCAATGAAGAAGCCAGTATCAGGCATCGCAATGGGTCTCATCAAGAACCCTGGAGAAGACAAATACGCCGTATTGAGCGACATCCTCGGCGATGAGGACCACTTAGGCGACATGGACTTCAAGACCACCGGTACAAAGGACGGACTCACAGCCACACAGATGGACATCAAGTGTGACGGACTGAGCTTCGAAATCCTCGAAAAAGCACTCATGCAGGCAAAGGAAGGCCGCGAGTACATCCTCGGCAAGTTGACTGACACCATAGCAGAGCCACGTGCAGAACTGAAGCCACAGGTGCCACGCATCGAGGCTTTCGACATTCCTAAGGAATTCATCGGAGCCGTAATCGGTCCGGGCGGAAAGATCATACAGCAGATTCAGGAAGAGTCGGGAGCAACAGTAACCATCGACGAAACCGACGGCAAGGGCAAGGTTCAAGTAAGCGCACCTAACAAGGAAAGCATCGACAAGGCTATCTCCAAGATTCGCGCCATCGTTGCCATACCGGAAGTAGGCGAGGTATACGAAGGAACAGTACGCTCCATCATGCCTTATGGATGCTTCGTGGAAATCATGCCTGGCAAAGATGGACTGCTCCACATCTCGGAAATCGACTGGAAGCGTCTGGAGACCGTAGAAGAAGCCGGACTCAAGGAAGGCGACAAGATAAAGGTGAAACTGCTTGAGATTGACCCTAAGACTGGCAAATACAAGCTCTCACACCGCGTACTCATACCGAAACCGGAAGGATACGTAGAGCGCGAGCGCCGTCCACGCCCTGAACGCGGAGAACGCCGTCCACGCCCTGAACGCGGAGAACGCCGTCCACGTCCTGAGCGCGGAGAACGCTTCAACAACGGCGAGCAGCGCCGCTTTGAGCATCGCAGCAGCGAGCAGACAAACGAGTTCCACGATTCGATGACAGAGCGTGAGCCAAAAGACTTCAACGACTCTCTCGACCATCTGGACTAACAGAACAACAGGCCTGACGGAGCCCTACAGTAGCGCCTCAGACTAAGACAAGAACATGCCCCACAGCTCGGACAAAGAGTTGTGGGGTTTTTGGTATATAAAAAATTCTTTAAATATAACTTTTATCACTCATTATTTCGTAACTTTGCATCCACAATTTATATATATATATTTTAGGTCATGACAAGTGGTGCCACACGAAGGTAGCCACAATACAAACAGGAGGCGTGAGCCTCGTTTCGAAACAACAGGAAAATGGAAATTAAAGATAAAAACAATGAGTTCGTAAAGCAGGTGGCGGAACAGAAATACGAGTTCGGCTTCACCACCGACGTACATACGGACATCATAGAGAAAGGTCTTGACGAAAACATCATCCGACTGATCTCCAAGAAAAAAGGAGAACCACAGTGGCTACTCGACTTCCGTCTTACGGCGTTCAACTACTGGAAAACGCTGCAGGAACCGAAGTGGGGACACGTACACGTACCCGAAATCGACTACCAGGCAATTTCATACTATGCCGATCCTCTGGCAAAAAAGCCTGAGAACAAAGAGATTGACCCAGAGCTGATGAAGACCTTCGACAAGCTGGGCATACCGCTCGAAGAAAGACTTGCATTAAGCGGAACAGCAGTAGATGCCATCATGGATTCCGTCTCTGTAAAGACCACATTCAAGGAAAAACTCGCCGAGAGAGGAGTCATCTTCTCGTCAATAGGAGAAGCCGTAAAGGAGCATCCCGATCTGGTAAAGGAATACTTGGGAAGCGTAGTGCCATACCGTGACAACTTCTTCGCAGCACTGAACAGCGCCGTATTCAGCGACGGCTCCTTCGTATACATCCCCAAAGGAGTACGTTGTCCTATGGAGCTAAGCTCATACTTCCGTATCAACGCAAGAAACACAGGACAGTTTGAACGAACACTCATCGTGGCGGAAGACGACTCGTACGTTTCCTACCTCGAAGGCTGCACAGCACCGATGCGCGACGAGAACCAGCTGCATGCCGCCATAGTGGAAATCATAGTGAAAGACAATGCGGAGGTGAAATATTCCACCGTGCAGAACTGGTATCCGGGCGATGAAAACGGCAAGGGAGGAGTGCTGAACCTCGTGACAAAGCGCGGAGACCTGCGCGGTGTTAACTCAAAACTGTCATGGACACAGGTGGAGACAGGTTCTGCCATAACATGGAAATACCCATCATGTGTGCTGCGTGGCGACAACTCCGTGGCAGAGTTCTACAGCGTTGCCGTGACAAACAACTACCAGGAGGCAGACACCGGTACCAAGATGATACACATAGGCAAGAACACCAGGAGCACCATCATATCAAAGGGTATATCTGCCGGACACAGCCAGAACTCATATCGCGGACTGGTGCGCGCAACGGCAAATGCCGACAACGCACGCAACTACTCTTCGTGCGACTCCCTGCTGCTCGGCAGCGACTGCGGAGCACACACATTCCCATATATGGACATCCACAACAACACCGCCGTAGTGGAGCATGAAGCCACAACAAGCAAGATCAGCGAAGAGCAGCTCTTCTACTGCAACCAGCGAGGCATACCCACAGAACAGGCCGTCGGCCTCATCGTGAACGGCTATGCCAAAGAGGTATTGAACAAGCTGCCAATGGAGTTCGCCGTAGAAGCACAGAAGCTGCTCAGCGTGTCGTTGGAAGGCACCGTGGGATAAAATCACCGTTCTACACGGACTCTCAGAGACCCAGTTTTCCCATCACTCTAAAAGAAAAAATCCAAACATCATGTTAGAAATAAGAAACCTACACGCCAAAATCGGCGACAAAGAAATACTGAAAGGCATAAACCTCACCGTAAAAGACGGAGAGACACATGCCATCATGGGACCTAACGGCTCCGGAAAAAGCACACTGAGCGCAGTGCTCGTGGGCAACCCACTATATGAAGTAACAGAAGGCGAAGTATACTTCAACGGCAAGAACCTTCTTGAAATGGCTCCCGAAGACAGAGCACATGAAGGACTCTTCCTCTCATTCCAGTACCCTGTGGAAATACCAGGTGTGTCAATGACAAACTTCATGCGCGCAGCAATAAACGAAAAGCGCAAATATGAGGGCAAGGAACCGCTCTCTGCCGGCGACTTCCTAAAGCTGATGAGAGAGAAGAGGAAAGTGGTTGAACTCGACAGCAAGCTCTCAAACCGCTCCGTAAATGAAGGATTCAGCGGAGGAGAGAAAAAGCGCAACGAGATTTTCCAGATGGCAATGCTCGACCCTAAACTGAGCATCCTCGACGAGACAGACTCCGGACTCGACGTCGATGCCATGCGCATCGTGGCAGAGGGAGTGAACAAGATGCACACTCCAGAGAAATCCACCATCGTCATAACACACTATGAGCGACTGCTCGACATGATAAAACCAAGTGTAGTGCACGTGCTCTACAAAGGAAGAATCGTGAAGACCGAAGGACCGGAGCTCGCCAAGGAAATAGAACAGCGAGGCTACGATTGGATAAAGGCCGAAGTCGACAAAGAGGATTAGTGTCTGATACATATCTTATTGCCAATCAGCCATTAATCCATAACTGTAAACACTAAGAAGATGCAAAGCGAAAAACAATATATAGAACTCTACGAACAATGCAGGGAAATGATAAAGGGGCACGCCAATGACGTTATGAACAGCTGCAGAGATGCCGCCTTCGAAGACTTCAAGCGCCTCGGATTCCCCACAAAGAAAGTGGAGAGATACAAATATACCGACATCTCGGCTCTCTTCAAGCCGAACTACGGACTGAACATCAACCGACTGGACATTCCCGTAGACCCATACGAAGCCTTCCGCTGCGACGTGCCAAACTTGAGCACATCGCTCTACTTCGTGATAAACGACAGCTTCCACAACAAGGTGCTGCCAAAAAAAGAGCTGCCCGAAGGAGTAATCGTAGATTCCCTAAATAAGATCGCAACCGAGCAACCGGAGCTTGTGGCTAAATATTACGGAAAGATTGCCAAGAGCAATGAGGACGGCATTACGGCACTCAACACAATGCTCGCACAAGACGGACTGTTCATATACGTACCGAAAGGCGTGGTCATCGACAAAGCCATACAGATAATCAACATACTGCGTTCCGACGTGGACCTGATGGTAAACCGTCGCGTACTGATTGTTGCTGAAGAAAGAGCAGAGATAAAACTGCTGTTCTGCGATCATGCCGCTGATGACAGAAACTTCCTTGCCACACAGGTCATCGAAGCCTATGTCGGCGACAACGCTTCGCTCGACCTGTACTGCCTCGAAGAGACACATGCAAAGAACGTGAGGGTAAGCAACGTTTTCATTAGCCAGCAGGCTAACAGCAGGGTAAACCACAACGTAATAACACTTCACAACGGAACGACACGCAACCGTACAGACCTCGTCTTCGAAGGAGAAGGAGCAGAATGCAACCTCTGCGGATGCGTCATCGCCGACAAGAACCAGCATGTGGACAACAACACTCTCATAGACCACAAAGTGGGACACTGCCAGAGCAACGAGCTCTACAAATATGTGCTTGATGACGATGCGGTAGGAGCCTTCGCCGGAAAAGTGCTGGTGCGCCACGGAGCACAGAAGACCACCTCGCAGGAGACCAATCAGAACCTCTGTGCCACCAAGACAGCACGAATGTTCACACAGCCAATGCTCGAAATATATGCCGACGACGTAAAATGCGCACACGGCAGCACCGTGGGACAACTCAACGATGCAGCCCTCTTCTACATGCAGCAACGAGGAATAAGCCTCAAAGAGGCAAAACTGCTGCTGGAGTTCGCCTTCATAAACGAAGTAATTGACAAGATGCAGCTGGAGCCGCTGCGCGACCGCCTGCACTACCTCGTGGAGAAGAGGTTCCGCGGAGAGCTGAGCAAGTGTGAGGGATGCAAGCTGTGCAAGTAAACCGACCTGTACAGTATCCCCAACGCCCCATAACAACAAGAAACTCCCATTTGTACAAAACAAAAAAGCCAATGTACGATATAAACAAGGTCCGCCAGGACTTCCCCATACTGAGCCGCGAGGTTTACGGCAAGCCGCTCATATACCTCGACAACGCCGCCACCACACAGAAACCACTCTGTGTGCTCGATGCCATGCGTGAAGAATATCTAAACGTAAATGCCAACGTACACCGCGGCGTACATTATCTCTCGCAGCAGGCAACAGACCTACACGAAGCAGCACGCGAAACAGTGAGAGCTTTCATCAATGCCAAGTCCACAAGCGAAGTAATCTTCACACGTGGCACAACAGAGGCCCTTAACCTCGTCGTCTCATCATTCTGCGATGAGTTCATGAAAGAAGGCGACGAAGTCATTGTCTCCACCATGGAGCACCACTCCAACATCGTACCATGGCAACTACAGGCTGCAAAGAAAGGCATCTGTCTTAAGGTCATACCGATAAACGAAAAGGGAGAGATCCTGATGGACGAATACGAAAAGCTCTTCACGGAAAAGACAAAGATAGTAAGCGTAGCACACGTAAGCAACGTGCTCGGCACCATCAACCCCGTGAAGGAAATGATACGCATTGCACATGAACACGGAGTGCCTTTCATGCTTGACGGAGCACAGAGTACACCACACTTCAGCGTTGACGTGCAGGACCTCGACTGCGACTTCCTTGCCTTCAGCGGACACAAGATGTATGGTCCTACCGGCGTAGGAGTGCTCTACGGAAAGGAAGACTGGCTCGACCGTATGCCACCGTATCAGGGAGGAGGCGAGATGATAGATAGCGTAAGCTTTGAAAAGACTACCTTCGAGAAGCTTCCCTTCAAGTTTGAAGCCGGCACTCCCGACTATGTAGCCACACACGGTCTTGCCACTGCCATAAAATACATGCAGAGTCTTGGCATGGACAACATACATGCACATGAGAAGATGCTTACAGATTATGCCATGAAGCGTATGAAGGAGATTGAAGGCATGAGAATATTCGGAGAAGCAGAAGAGAAGGATGCTGTAGTTTCTTTCCTCGTCGGCAACATCCATCATCTCGACATGGGCACATTACTCGACCGTCTGGGCATTGCCGTAAGAACAGGTCACCACTGCGCCCAACCGCTGATGATCCGTCTCGGCATACAGGGTACGGTACGTGCTTCCTTCGCCCTCTACAATACAACCGAAGAGATAGACACTCTCGTTGAAGGCATAAAGAGAGTGAGCAAGATGTTCTGACAAACACCGCTACACGTTTACCCCACATCATGCAAATACAGAGAAACTGAACTTATAAAAGCGACACATAAACAACGCAAGATAATATGCATTTTCCAGTAAAAGCACATTATCTTGCGTTGTTTATTACATATTCCTATTCATTAGTGGTAAAGGTATCCACAAAGCAAACGAAGAACAAATATAACCAACCCAAAAACTCCCGCTACATATTAAACGCAACGGGAGCTTATATCATGATAAAGTCATAAATTTATTTCTCTGGCATACTACCATCATCTACAGGCGCACTCTTTGGAGCCTTGATGCTCTTGCCGGCATTGGAACTGCCCTTGCTCTTGTCCTTCTTAAAGAGGCTCTTGCCCTTATTGAACAGTCCTTTCACTCCGTCGCTGACAGATTTGATGGGATTCTTCTCGGCAACCGTTTCTGTAGGTCTGTCTTCCTCAAGCTCGTCCTTGATGGTTATAGGTTTTGTCGTCACCTCGATTACTGCCTTTTCTTTCGACTCGGATGGAGTCGTCCAAGAGTAGTAAGTATAGTCTGTATCCGACTTCTTCACAAACTCATTGTGAGTGGTCAGACCGTTGTCGGTAGTGGTAAAACTCTCCTTGTTCCCGGTTTTCTTGTAGTTCAGCACTCTCATCGGCTCAGAGGCACAGCCGTCAAGGATGAATACCTTCTTGGTCAAATCAAGTTTCACCCAATAGCCACTATCCTTGTAATAGAATGTTCTTACCTGGGCATTAGCCACAAATGCGAATACGCAAAATACGCAAAATAATAACAGGCGCTTCATAAGCTTTCGTTTTTTGTTAGTTATTTAAATATAAAATGTTAATAGATTTTCTACGTGCAAATATAACAATAAAATCCAATATATCCGTTTTTTTTCGGAATATTATTTTGTTCAAAATCATATAAAGCTTAAAGAATCAAGGATATAGTCCGCCGAATTTGGTGAATCGGAGAGAATATTGTAAATTTGCACTCAGAATGTATTAGTTTTTTATTACTTCGTTTTTTTAGGGATTTAAACATATATAGAATATAACACAAGATTTTTATCATGGCAAAGAAAGCTTTATTGATGATACTCGACGGATGGGGTATCGGCAAACATGGTAAGGGTGATGTAATCTACAACACCCCAACTCCTTATCTCGACTATCTTACAGCAGTGAGCGCACACTCACAGCTCATGGCTTGCGGCGAAGACGTTGGTCTGCCGGAAGGACAGATGGGAAACTCTGAGGTAGGACACCTCAATATCGGTGCCGGACGCATCGTATACCAGGACCTCGTAAAGATTAACCGTGCCTGCGCTGACGGCTCTATTCTGAAGAACCCAGAAGTGGTAAAGGCATTCTCATACGCAAAAGAGACAGGCAAGCGTCTACATCTGATGGGACTCACCTCTACTGGCGGCGTACACTCCTCTCTCGACCACCTATATAAGTTCATCGAGATTTCAAAAGAGTATGGTCTGGAGAACACCTTCGTACACTGCTTCATGGACGGTCGCGACACCGACCCTAAGAGCGGCATGGGCTTCATCAAAGACCTTACTGCCCACTGCGAAGCAAACGGTGCGCACATAGCAAGCATCATCGGACGCTTCTATGCCATGGACCGCGACAAGCGCTGGAACCGCGTGAAGGAAGCTTACGACCTGCTCGTTGAGGGTAAGGGAACAAAAGCCACCGACATGGTGAAGGCCATGGAGGAGAGCTATGCTGCCGATGTTACCGACGAGTTCGTAAAGCCTATCTGCAACGCCAATGTTGACGGCACTATACAGGAGGGCGACGTTGTCATCTTCATCAACTACCGCAACGACCGCGCCAAAGAGCTCACACAGGTGCTCACACAGCAGGACATGCCGGAGGAAGGAATGCACACGATAAAGAACTTGCAGTATTTCTGCATGACCCCATACGACGCTTCTTTCAAGGGCGTAAACATCCTCTTCCCGAAAGAGAACGTGCAGGACACTCTCGGAGAATATCTCAGCAAGCAGGGCAAAAAGCAGCTCCACACTGCCGAGACAGAGAAGTATGCCCATGTCACTTTCTTCTTCAACGGCGGACGCGAGACTCCATACGAGGGTGAAGACCGTATCCTCGTGCCTTCCCCTAAGGTTGCCACCTATGACCTGAAACCAGAGATGAGCGCATACGAGGTTAAGGACAAGCTCGTGGGTGCCATCAACACTCAGGAGTATGACTTCATCGTTGTAAACTTCGCCAACGGCGACATGGTTGGTCACACTGGCGTATACAACGCCATCGCAAAGGCTGTGCATGCCGTTGACAACTGCGTGAAGGACGTTATCGAGGCAGCAAAGGCAAACGACTACGAGGCTATCATCATTGCCGACCACGGTAATGCCGACAATGCCATCAACCCGGACGGCACTCCTAACACTGCCCACTCTCTGAACCCAGTACCTTTCGTTTACGTAACGGACAACAACTCTGCTACCGTAAAGGACGGACGTCTTGCTGACGTGGCTCCTTCCATCCTCCACATCATGGGACTGGAGCAGCCTGCCGACATGACGGGCGAGAACCTTATTGAAGACAACATCCACTAATCCGGCACTTCTTTCCGGATATATTGACAGAAAATCCCGATGCAGTCCAAGCACCGGGATTTTTTGTTTTCCTTCTCTAAGCGGGTCATATTCTGCGGCTAATAAAAACAACCTGTCTTATACTGATATAGGTAGACACATTTTATAAACAATAAAAATGTGTAATAC